>OHLH01001208.1_pt1 | contig 13843 bp, 28 predicted proteins | sample 1569061 | NCBI WGS metagenome assembly OHLH01 (sample SAMEA3879603, study PRJEB24766) | human gut metagenome | biome: human-associated habitat; feature: feces | place: USA | collected 1985/1987
GTCTTCCTGACATATATAATATTATAATCCCGGGAAGACGTTTGGATAAAAGTATTAAAAGTAGAAATATAAAAAGAGGCGGCACTCATTTTTAGAATTGAGTCAAAACTATCAAGAGCGCCCGCCGCAATTAAAAAGACTTATTGCATCCTTTAAGTTTATATAAAAAAAAATTACCCCAACCTTTTATTAGAGGTTGGGGTATTTTTTTATTTCTGCGGAATTTTATCTATATAATATTTTTCTAGCAATTCTAATCTTGTATCAATCTTAACTAAGGTATTATTAAAGCCCTATAAACTTTTATTAAATTCATTAAGCTAACCATAAAGCTTTTCTTCTCTTTCATCTGCTTTAGTCTATTGGACTTCTAATTGCTCAGTTAAGTCTTCCCTATAAGTTTTACTCATGCGCGCAATAAAGAAAGCGCACCCAATCACCGCCGCAATTGGAAAACCAACTGTAGTGATTATGGTTAAAATAGTATCTGGATTCATTTCAGGACACTCCTTTCAAAAATTAAGCAAGCTTATTAATTTCTGTTAAATTCCTTAATACATCTTCATTGACTATTTTTTGTCCATTTTGAAATTCTTTATAAAGATTATCAAAAGAAACCTTAGCGCCCAATTCATAATAACTCTCTTCCGGCTACCCTTTGATTTCTACTTTCTTCTGGACTCTCTAAACTTCTTCAGTGCCTTTTATCTTATTCACTATTTTAATTGAATCGCCAATAGCCAAAGGTTTACAGAAGTTAGTTGCCTTAATAGTATAAGAAGTGCGCGGGTGGCTTACATCAGCTAGCTTTGCTTTTGCGGTTTTTAATAGGTCATCTGCATTGTCTATCTTGCTATCCATATAATATCCAACTATAATTTCATCTGTGTAACTATAGTCTTCTACCCATAAACTGCCTTCATTAATCATATTGACTGTGGTTAAATCCTTTCCTATTGGAATTAACCTTGTAATTAAATCATAAGTATTAGATTGAACCTTACAATCCTTTACATTTAATGGATTAATAAAGAAGATTTGTTTATATTCTCCTCTATTGCGCCAAGCCTTAATAACCCTATTTAATGTATCAAAATAAATATCTACACCATATAGTTGTTTAAGGGAGTTAATTGCGCCAAGGGCAGTATCATTCTATATATTAACAGTGAAAGAGCCTACAATCTCTTCTACTGGAAGATAAGACCAATCAGTGCCTTCTAATATTTCTTGCATACATTGCGAAAAACTCATATCATATCCTGTAAGAGTATCAACACGTCTGCCTTGTAGAGTCCCAAAGTAAGGTTTACAATATACATCATAGTATTGCGGACGTTCCATATTGACCTCTTTGATTACATATAAATAACCATCTATTTCTATTTTATATTCCTCTTGGAGCTAAATAGAATAAGAAGCTAGAAACTGGGCGGTTTTATACCCAGTCTCTAATTCTTCTGTAATCTGGAGGTCTTTAAAAAGCTCAATAGGACATAAATATTCCATCTTTTGATTATAGAGCTTAATCATAACTTACCTCCTTAGAATTTTTGAGTGTATCTTACCTTAACCGCACTTACATTAGTTTTATTAAATTTTAAAATGTTTTTACCATTCTTTAAAACAGGTGCAGTGGGGAAATCAAAAGTATCAATTCCTTTATTATTATAGCTTGCCCCAGTCCTATCAGCCACTATCACATTTATACCTGCTTGGGGTTTTTCAATAGTAATAGAAAACAATACATCATTAATATAAAAGCCAATAGGCTCAGTAAGAGAAGAACAAGTAATCTCAAGCGCCAAAGGCACTGTTTGACCTGGGTTATCTACCACAATCTCTTCCCAAACATTAAATGGAGCAGCAGGTTCTTGCATGGGTTGCGGCGTGGGTTCTTTGGGGAACTCAGGCGCAACATCAGTATACCAAACCGCATAACAAATCTTATGGTTATACCCTTTATTTAAAACAGCCAAATTCTAATATCCTTCTGGCTTACTTCCATCTACTAATGTTCTTATTTTTGTTTCAATTTGCGCATCATCCAAACCTTCAATTGGTAAAATACAATAGCCAAGGGAATTATCCTTAGCTATTGTATCTCTATAAATCTCAATAACAGTAAATTCTGGAATTGGGAAAGGGTTAAATTGAAGATTAGGATAAGTATTAATGTTACTTATCATAATTAACCTCCATTATTAGAATAGACCCCTAACAGCAAATGCCTGCGTGATTGCGGGACTGCCATCAGAAGGAGTAAATGTTATTGATTGATCATATTGGCTTGAATTCGTTCTCAATCTATAATGAACATAAGTGCGTCCCCACTGGTCTGTTCCAGTAGCCTATACAGTATAATATGAAGCCCTGTTAATTGACCAAGAACCTTCAACATTAGGAACAGAATAAACCGCTACAAATTCTCCACCTGCTCTTGGGAGTCCTGGACTAGAAGCTGAAGTGCTCTATGCCCATACATCAGCATCAGCGCCCATCACAGTCTCACCCTAAAGTTTAGGCATATTAGAATAAGGCAGAATCTTGGGAGGTTCAGCGGGCTTCTCTTCATACTCAGCAGTAATCTCAACTCTTTCAGCTGGCATAGTAAAAGAAGTCTTCTATTCTGTTATTATTAGAGCGGGATTGCCTTGATTAATAATCCACTGTTTAAATACTTGTCCTTCTGGAGCTTCATTAGCATCTACAAATACTAATGCGCCGGCCTCATAAAGTCCATCTCCAGAACCTCCATTAACAATTAATTGATATTTCTCTGGAGGAGGAGTTGGGCCAGGATCCGCAGGCGGCAAAGGCATATACTTCTAAGGAGCAGCACCAGTATCTCCGCCTATTTTAGACCAAGGAAAGAATTCCATAGTATTAATATCATAGAGACCGCCATCATAATTATTATAAAAACAATTCTTGACATTTCCCGCTATTGGAACTAAATCTCTAATTAATTGTTTTTTATAATAAACTTGAACTCTGCAAACTTCACAATATTTTGCGGCAACCTCACTCTTATATAAAAGAGTTAAATTAGAATCTAATGTTAAAGAATCAACAGGCACTCTATCTAAAGTAATTCCATTGAAGATTATCTCAGCATACCCTTCAGTTCCAATAGTATCACAATTGATTCCATATTTTCTAAAAGGTAAGTAAGCTATATTCTCCAATGTAACTATTACTATATTGTGCGCTGATGTTTTAGAGGACTCAAAAACTTTATAGCTTCTTAAGGTATCACCAGTTTCAATATCTATATTAGGCGCATTTAAAGTCATATTGAGCTAAGATCTAGGAGAACCAGCGCCAAACATTGGGCCATTGCCGCCGGTGGCCGCCTAGAACCATCTGCCATAAACAAAGATAGTCAAGTCTTTTACATCCCATCCCTTGCCGCACTGAAGGTCAAAATAATAAGTATTATCTGCTCCAGTAGACCAGACAACAGATGGATAATTAGTATCTTCTGGAACATCAGCATAGCCTTCTTTTCTGTACCTATTATAATATACAGTCAAAGAATCATTTGCGGCAAACCAAGCTTGTGCGGCTTCTGCTGAATATTCAGTTTCATTAAAAGCAAAACCATTTAAAGTATTTACTTCTTTATATTTATTTATATCAATGCCAAGAGACATAAAGAAAGAGTTCCAGTCATCTGCGGTTTGCGCTACTGTTGGAATTTGGCTCTTACCTATATAATATATTTCTTGAGCAATTAACTGGTTTTTTTCTTCTTCGTCAAAACACTAAGTGTAATAACCTATTGAATCAGACCAGTTTCTAATATAATTTACCTACAATTTATAAGCGTCTACCTAAGTAATATCATAGGATAGTGTTATTGGCTCTCCTACCGCCCAATCATTCTTTAATGTGTAGGTAACTTTAAATTGGGCATTATGAACTCTTTCTGGAATTGTAGAGCCTTGAAGAGCGCAAGGGAATAATAAATTAATATCATCAAATTTAATTTCTGCTTTCTCTAAAGCTTTAGTAAGAGCGCTAATCTTTTTATAAGCCTAATCTTCAGAAACCTCTGTAACTAAGAAAGTTAATGCAATAGTCTTAAAATCATAGTCTTGTCTTAATAAAACTCCTTCACAAGCCTCATCAATCCAATCAGTAATTGAATCAATGTTTGCGGTTGCCACTTGTCTATTAATTAATTCAGCAGAATAATTTGAGATGTCAATGTTGTTTATCTTCATCTTAATTATCTCCTTTTAATTGCCAATCCAATTTGGTTCATTATATCTACTTTTGGAACTTTATAATCTTCCTAAGTTTGAACAATAGGCTCTTGAGTAATCTAAATTGGAGCAGGAGTAGTAGTTACCATGTTCTATAATAAAGTAGTTAAATCTATCATTATTTTACCTCCAATCCAACTTTATTAAAAGTTTCTTCTCTGCTTAACTCTTCATTAAAAATAAAGGGTTGAGCCTAAGCATCTTTAGATTTTCTCTCTGCTACTATATATAAGTTTCCAAGGTTATAGATTAATTTAATATATCCAGAATAGGCAAGCTAAATATCCTGTGGAGATAATTTATAATAGGAATCTAACTTACCCATTTCCGCACATTTCTTTTTTAATTCTTTAGCCAAAAGAGGAGTAATTGGGGTTATCTCCTTTTCTAAAGCTTCCTTTACTTTTGGTAGAGCAGGAAGGCGCATTAAGCGCATTAAATCTTTATTAACCTCTAATTTATTATAGCCAAGGGAGAAGAAGTTTTCAATAACTTCCATAGTTAAGTTAATTTTAAAAATGAAACAACCCCATTTTACTGCTCTCATTTTGTTAAAGCTCCTTTCCCTTGAAGGTTAATAGAATAGCTTAAATCATTATTAAAAACCGCATTCAGAGGGAAGCTTGTAATAATAGCTTGACCCTTCATAGTGAGGACGCCCTCTTTCTTAAATTCTACTTCTACTGGATTACCTTCAAAGTATGCGGTTTCTAATGCTTGAAAGGCTTCATCGTCTACAATATAAGCGCCGGCGCAAGTAACACTCCAAGACTTAGAACCAATAGCAAAGTTATCCCAATCTAAGGTAATCTTATTAGAGATATCAACTACTTTAGTGGTTCTATTCAATTGCGCTGATGCCTGCGCGCCCACTACCTTTCCGTTTATATAAATAAGAATATCTAAACCTCTCATCATTACACCTCCATAGTATCAACTATAAAAGAGATAACAGCATGCTTGACTACAGGCCCCTATTCTTTATCATCCATAATTGAACAAGTAGAAGTAATATAAGTAACTCCATCTACTTGCTATATTTCTTTTACTTTTGGAACAATCTCATTATTATAATAATCTAAAAGTTCCTTCTCACCTTTATAATCAGAGAACACATCTAATCTAACCAGCCACTTAGCCTTAGTGTAATTCTTTAATTGCTGAGGTGCAACATTAATGGTTCTTAAAATACCAAATGGAAACTTCTTAGAATATATTTGAGGATTGTCTCTTACAGGAATAGATAAGGCTTCAATAGCCTAAAATATAATTTGCTTAATATCTAACATTGTAATCCTCCTTAATGAACTGGCCTATGATTGATTGTTTTATTTTCCCACAACATTCTAAAAGGGAAAGTAAGTACTGTAGCTATCAAAGTGCCTAGTAACATACCCAGTTGAGAAGCAATAAATGATGCGATGCCTTTTCCACCTTGTTGCGCCATCATCTATGTTTGTTCCATCTGCTAGATATGTTCTAATATATCTACATAAGCGTCTTCTAGCAAGGCAGTATCATAGCCAGCCTTGTAGCACATATCAATCTGTCGGGCAAGTGTATCAAGATATCTATAGCAATCAGCAATACCTCCTGTACAACCAGCCAGAAGAAAAGAGAAATCATTATCCATCTCAGAATACATAAGAATAGCTTCATTAAACAAAGCTTCGGTCTCTGAAACAGCGACGGCAAGCGCTCCCTCAAAATAAGGCTGAGGAGCCATCTTAAACGTTCCATATTCTTGATAAGCGCTATATGTAGCATCACTCCAGCATTCAACTCCACCATCATCTGCATGGAAGTCTATATTATCTCTTAAGAACCCTGTGTCTACTGGACAAGTCGTAGTTGCATAAGCTTTAAAAGCCTCGCCAAATTTCTTCCAAGCATCTTGATATTCAATAGGAATGCCGCATAGTGGAGTTAAAGAAGGAAGCCCAAGCACTTCAGGAGTAATATCTACATACAAAGCTCCGTCTCTTATTTGCGTTCCCAGATATCCCATTACTCTTCTACCTCAATAAGAGTAATTAAATATCTATTGCGGTAAGCTACTTGGGCTCTTATTTCATATTTCTTACCATCATAAAGAAAATAAGTTTTTGTAATAGTTTCATTCATTATATTTTACCTCACTTTCCTTCCTCTATAGAAGACCATTTGGGAATCTTTTGCGCCATAGTCTCAATATCAGCTTCAGTGAAATAATCTACTCCTTTGACTGGGGTGCGGCCCGGATTGCCTTGCTGCCCTATGACCATGTTCAAGCCAGCCGCATCTTCACGCAAAGGGACATTCGCAATTACCTTTAAAACTTGTTCTACTGATACTCCATAGGCGGTGGCTTCTTCAACATTATTACCTATGGACAGCTTTACTTCATAATTACCCACTTCAGTAGTTTCTTCTGTATAACCGCCAGAACCATCTGGAGTATAAGTGGTTTTAACCTTAGTAATAATATCTCTCTTCATTAATAACCAACCACCTTTATTTTTCTATTTTTATTCAACATACTAATTGTTGACTAAGAATAACCATTAATAAACTTCTCATTGATAGAAGAAGCGCTGGTGGACTCTACTCCCTCATTATTTAATCTATTAAATCTTTCAACAACCATCTGAACCACCGCATTATCCAGTCTTTCAGTGTAGATTTCTAAATTGCAGTATTGAGTAGCTTCATCCTTACACATGTCAACAAGAGTTTCAAGAACTTTATTTGTAGAGCCTGTTAGACTCTGAACTTTTTCTAAAATCGTCATAATAAAAACTCTCCTTGTATTATTTTGTATAAAAAGAAAAACCCCAGAGGACTAAGAAATCCTCTGGGGTTAAAATAATCAGAGGCTTATTGCCTTGATATTAATTAATGACCAGCAACGGTAATCTTAACTACCTTAGTAGCATCAGTCAAAGCTACTACAGCAACTTTCCTAATATAGACAATGTTGTTCCTTGTGTCTGCGTCGCGCTCCTGCTCAATTTCCGTATCCTTCTTAATGAAGCAAGTTACAGCATCCTTAGTAGCTAAGAACATTTTACCCTTAGTTAAAGCCTTAGAAAGAATTACAGGAACACCACAAACGGTTCCAATATAACCAGTGCGCGCAAAGCTCTCCGCATACTTGAGGTCATTGTTAAGGGCTTTGCGGAAATCAGCCTGGTCTTCAGGAGAGATAAGTAAGAACATGCCTTCCTCGCTCTCAACATTCATTGCGGCAATAGCGTCAACAACCATAGCAAATCCATAAGTAACAGCTTCAACAATTGTGGTAGTCTTGTCAAACTCAGCAATAGCCTTAGTTGTGAAATCATTTACCATGGTCTTAGCAATGCCTTCAAGACCTGCTTCAACAACCATGGGATCCTTCATAGCCTGCTCATCATAGTACTGGAAGCGACCCTGAGTCGTCTTTACTTCATACTCAGCAGGAGTGAAAGAAACGCTGATATCACCAGTGTTGCCTGCGCCCATTGTTAAGTCTTCAACATTACCAGTAGCAGTATAAGTATTAATTACCTTCTTCATACCAGCCTGCTCTGTCATGCTAGTATCAATAGTTAAATAAGAGTTTAAATCAACTTTAGTCTTTAAGATATCATTCATCTTGTTAGAAAGAACGATATTATCGTAAACAGTATTTGCCATAATGCATAATCTCCTTTATTAGTTAGTTAATTGTTTATATAAATCAGGCTGCGTTCTAAAAAGTTCAGCTTGCTGCGCCAAACTCATTTTCTTGAACTGTTCTTTACTAATGCCGCTTGCGTTCTGGTTTGCCTTTGGCGCACCAGTTCCAATTCTTTTAGTAATTTCGCTCTCTACAGCCTTGTTAAAAATATCAGCGAAACTTGTAATATTGGTTAAAGTAGTTTCTGCGTCTTTACCAATAATTAAAGCGGCAACCGCAGTGGGCAAACCCTTTTCATTTAGCTGTTTTTCTGTTTCAGCTAAAAGTTCTCTTTTACTCAGTTCAGCTTCCCTATCATTTAGCTCTTGGAGCTTTTGATTGTATTCATAATTCAGCTTCTCTTCACTAGACATATTTGCTAGCTTCTGGGCTTCATCAAATTTCTTCTGCTGTTTTTTTAAAGCTTCTGAAACTCTGCGGTCAGCTTCTGATTGAAGAAGTTTATTAACCTCTTCTTGAGTGTAAGTTTTTACCTCTTGTTCGGTATTCTTATTTTCTAAATTTTCCATGTTTATTCTCCTTCTGAGTTATCTTTAAATTCCCTATAAAAATAGTTAATTTGTTAGATCCCTCAATCATTCTACTATTCTTAAAAAGCAAGTACCTAAGATTAATCCTTAGTGCCCAAACAGGCCTAAGAAAACACATTTACAAAAAGGATGGTAGGGAGGGAGATCTATCCCAATTCCACCCCTTAAACTCACCTAATGTTCTCCTACATAATCCACGCAAATGGCATCACAGGGGCTATCATTCTCAATTACCGCATATAAAGCACCTTCCATTAGATAAGCATCTCTTGCGCCTTGAGAATAACAAGCTTCTGCTTCAGTTTGAATTAATCTGCTCCATTCAAATTTAGCTTTCTTTAATACATCATGGATTAATCCCAAAAGAACAATAGGGTCACCATCAAAGCTTATAATTAAACCTTGTAATTCAGATTTGATGCCTTGAATATTATTTACAACTCTCTCTTTATAATTCTTATTGTCAATACACCAATTCATGTTATATCCAATAGCCAAAGAAGGAACAACTGCGCCTTCTTTTAACTCACCAAGAGTAGCATTGAGTGAATAAGAATAAGCCATTTTAACCATCTTGTCTAAAGCTTCAGTTTGCGCCAAAGCTATCTTATCTAGTTCTTCTTCTAAAAACTGTAATAGAATAGCTCTGTCTATTGAATCTATCTTCTTATCCAAAGCCGCAAGCATAGCTAAAATTTCTAATTCCAATCCTCTTCCAATGGAGAGAGTGTTTGTGCTTATTTTGTGCGCGGCCTTCCAATTCATTCAGTTACTTCTTCCTCTTGGGTCTCCTGATAACCAAAGCCCGCAGTATAAATAATATTAGTTTTAGTCTCATCCTGTAAGCGCTCTACCTCCTGCTCGGCATCATCAACAAAAGGCAATTGCGCAACCAGAGTTTTCTTGGAAACAATGCCATCAAGCTTCTCAACCATATTAGCGATATCAGCTTCATTGACTGGCAGATTTCTAGTGAAGATAATATCAACACTAAGCCAATCAATCTTAGGTCTCCTGGTTAATTCAAAGAGATGGCTGATGATTTCCATTCTCCTCTGTAAGCCCTTCTTAAACTTACTCTCCTTAATAGAGCCTAAGTTCTCTGTTCCTAACAACTTATATTTCATAGCAACGCCAGAAGTATTAGAACTAAAGCTTTCATCGTTTGCGTTTGGGGTCTTACTAAACTTATGAATGTCTGTTTCAATTCTGGTCTTAGTCTGCTCAACGCTTGCACCATCACCTTGCTTAATTAACCACTCAGCCTTAGAACCTGTATCCAAGCAAAGAATTCTATTTTCTTTCATCTACTTAGCATCTTCACTGTCTGCGGTGTAGCCATAAAGCGCCAGATAAGCATCACAGAAATACTCAAAGTCATTCAAGTCATCAGACACTAAAGCATCATAAGCATCAATAAGACTAATAACCCCTTCAAAGTCGCCGGTCATATCCTCATTATTCATATAGAGAACAAAAGGAACAGAACCAATAGCATGAGAAGTAATACCTATAAGCTCTAAGTTTGAAATTACCTGCTCAGTCTTGTAAGTATAAATTTCTGTATCTGTGTACACTTCAACAATGACATCAACTGCGTCCTTCACCACATTATACTCTTCATAGAAGCGGATGACCGCAAGCAAATCATCATTAATACTTGTACCATAAATAGGAATTATTTCTCTGGGGTCAATATAAGTAAAGCGCAAAGAGCCATCTAAATCAACATAAAGATATTCCCAAGCTTTACCAAAGATGGAGCAGCTCTTAGCTAATTCCATGTTTTCATTCTACTCATCATTATATTCATACACAAGCTTCAATGCTTCAATGTCCTCATTAGATGTGTATGCTACTGGTTCACCCATAAAATAACCAGTTAAAGTATCAGTAATGTACTGCGCGAAGGGGTGAACCACCTTGTTATTTGGTTGCGTCGAATCAACCCTAACTCTATTTAAAATAGCTGTTTTATTTAAATAATAGTTTTTAAGCTTCATTAAACGAGGCAGCTCATTTATCTGAAACTAATTTATAATTCTTTTGATGACCTCTTGGTTCAGTTCATCAACACTATTTAATCTAACCATTTTCTTATCTCCTTTTATTAAAATAATAGACTCTTATCCATCACTCTTACTTTAGGTCTATCATCAATACATTGTAAGCTGTATCTAAGCGCATCCAAATAATGGTTAAACTTATCAACAGGCTTATTAATATATTCATTTGTAGCCTTGTCTTTTGTCCAACTGTAATTTTGTAATTCTTCAATAAGCTCAGTGCAATTTGGATGAACTATAATCTCATACTGTTGCACCCTTTGGATACCTTGAAGTATGCTACCTGGCCCCTTAGCGGCTGGCAGTATTCTTCTCACTCCTGCTAGCTTAATCTCATCTATTGATTTGACTTCTGCGGAATCTGCTATAATAGTTGATTTCCCATAGCCAAGTTCTATAAGCTTCTTAGCTATCTAATCATTCAAGTAGCCAATGCCGCCCCAGGTCTAATAGACATAGATGCGTTTTGCCTCATCATCCACAATAGAACAAGTTAAAGCAGTGGGGTCATTAGTATAACCAAAGTCAAGCCCTAAACAACGCTTTCCTTTAATCTTTGTATAATCAAACTCCATAGATTGCCAATTGTTATAGACTAGCTTATCAAGAGAGCCAAACTCACCAAGCGCATAAATCTTATAGAAGACTGGGTTTGTAGTTTCCAATAGCAACAAAGATTTAATATATTCCTCAGGCAAAAACTTATTATCCAAATAATTAGTATGAACAATATTACATCCTGCTCTAAATGCTTCTAAAGAGGGGTCTTCTCTAAAGAACTATAAGAAACACCAGTTAGCTTTACTAACTGGGTTAAAACTTAATATAATCTAACTTGCATTTACCCTCTCTCTTATGCGGAGGTCTACCTAGTTGAAATCATTCTATGTGAACTCGGTTGCCTCCTCAAGCCACGCATCGGTCAGCCCCACAATGCTCTTTAGCTTCTCCTAGTCATCCAACCCTATGCAAATGAATTGAGAACCATTAGGTAATATAATAGAGAAGTCAGTTTTATTAACTTTGCAATAAGGTAGTAGCTTCCATTCACTTAGAGTATCTTGTAGTAATTGAAACGTAGAATTCTTTGTGGTGCGGTTTACCTTCCTTAGAACAAGTACCTTCCTCAAACTCTACATAGCTTTGTAAACTAATTTCTAACTTACAAATTTACTTTTACCAGAACCTGCTCCTCCATAATAAATCTCATACCTTTTAGAATAATCCTATAGATAAGGCAAATAAGCCTTATTAAATATGCTCTTTTTTAAATTAATCTTCATCATCTTCATCATCCTCTATTCCAACAGTGATGATATTAGAAGACTTCTGCGCGGCGGCGTCTTCTCTTAAAGCTTTCAATAAAATCTCTAAGGATTTAACTTTTTGCGCTACTGGGACGTTCTCATCTTTAATATTAGCAAAAGCAACATTAGCTAATTCCTCTGTTATGCGCATCAGGTCAATGTTCTTTGCTTCATAAGCTAATTGCCTTTGTTGCATTATATAATCTTTAAATCGTGGCATATTTCTTATCTTAGAGAAATTCTTTAAGGCACTCTAATGATTGGCTGTTGGATATACAGATTGATAAGCTTCAACACTATCATATCCATTCTCAAGCCATCTATTGATAACTCTATAATATTTTTCTAAAGTCTCAGGCCTCGTAATCTCTTCATCATAAACAGTCACAGCCAATACACCTCCTTGTTTTCTTCTAATATTATTAAAAAATCATCATGCCAAGTTAATTTGATTTGCCCTATCTATATTATACCAAAATTTTAGCTAAAAGTCAAAAATTTTTTGGACAAACGTGATTAAATTTGACACTCTAATTCTCATATACTGGTGAAGGGGAAAGACCTGAAGCCAAAGAAACAAACAAACAAAAGGAGAAAATAACTATGACAAATAAACATTATGAACTTATTCAACAATACTACAATGAGGTTAGCCAAGAGACAAAAGATAAGTATCAAGGCAAGGCCGGTATTTATGCAATTTACTGCGATGAAGCCTTAGTCTATATAGGCAAATCCACAGACCTATTAAACAGATTTATAGCGCACAAAGCCAACACGTTTTGCGATGAAAGCCCAGAGTACAACAGCAAGAAATACCAGTAGCTAAGAAAAGCAGTAAGCTTAGGGCATAGCATAACCTTAAAAGTGTTAGAGTTTTGCGCGCAGGACGCATTAGCCAGCACAGAGGATAGATGGATTGGCAAGTATTTACCGCCTCTCAACGCAATCATTCCGGCGGCTAATGGAAAACATGTGAGGAGACCTGTAACCGACATTTGTTGACTTTCAAAAAATTTTTTGTTATAATAAACTTAGAAAGAAAAAGGAAAAATTTTGGGCACACTTCATTAAACTGTCTATCCTATTCTTCATATACTATTGGAAAGCAAACGAGCTTTGCATAGCCATTGTACTTTGCATGTAATATTTCCTACATACTCGTATATTGAGGGTAGATTCCATCCCTACCCTCACTTTTTTTTGAAGACATAGTGACAGAATAAACACGCCCAAAAGATAAAGAAAAGGAGACATAAACATGACAAAAATAGAACTAAAAATAAAACTTAGAGAATTAAAGGACAAAGGATTAACCTATAAAGCCATGGCTCAGAATAGCGGCGTTGGCTATAGTGTAATCAGAAACTTTGTATCAGACTATAGAGACTCTATGAGCCAGGAGAATCTAGATAAATTAGAGGATTGGCTCAGCTACATAAAAATTTAAACAAACAAAAGGAGCAATATATTATGAATAAGAAAAATTTTCCAGTGTTTAGTGCGGCTATAACTACTGAATTATTTAACAGAGGATTTAAGTGCATTGATAGTCAAATCAATACAAGATACCCTCAATACAAAGTATTTTATTTTGAAGATACTGAGGAATTGCGCGCAGCCTTTGAGGACATTTTGCGCTCAAGGGAAAGCTTAAAAACTACTTAAAATAAAGAAGGAGAAAGTTCCTCAAAATAAACAAGGACTTTTCTCCAAACGTCTTCCTGACATATATAATATTATAATCCCGGGAAGACGTTTGGAGAAAAATATTAGAACTAATACCAACAAATAAAAAAACAAAAAAAAAAGGAGATTATAATATGAACAAGACTTACACAGTATTTAGATTAACTATAGCTAATAAGTTAGTTGACATGGGCTTTAAATGTGTTGCAACTGGGATTAATTTTAAAAATCCTAAATATAGAGTATTTCATTTTGAAAACAGTGAGGAGTTGCAGAAAGC
>OHLH01001215.1_pt1 | contig 13766 bp, 10 predicted proteins | sample 1569061 | NCBI WGS metagenome assembly OHLH01 (sample SAMEA3879603, study PRJEB24766) | human gut metagenome | biome: human-associated habitat; feature: feces | place: USA | collected 1985/1987
AGAAATACTGCTCCTGCTCGTCCAGAATGCGCCCGGGCAGCATCATGTAGCCGCTGCGCAGCAGCCCAACGCCCTTGGCGCCGGACTGCATGGCGGTGTCGATATCCTCCGGGCCGAAGCAGTTGGCCAGCAGCTCAAAGGGTTCGCCGTCCCGCGTTTCGTCCGGCAGGCTGTGCAGCTGCTTCATCTCCGCGTCCTCGCGCTGGAGCTGGCAGATGCTGGCCTCCGCCTGCTGGCGGGCGGCGGCGTCCGGGTCCAGGATGCAGTTGCCGTTGGTTGCGTCCAGAATGACGGTGCGTCCGTCGCAGTCGTCCAGAAAATCCTTGCCCACCTGCACGATGCCCGGGATGTTCATTGCCCGGGCAATGATGGCGGCATGGCTCTGGCCGCTGCCCTCGGCGGTGATGACGCCTAAGATCATGCCGGAGGGCACACTGAACAGGTCGGTGGGCATCAGCCGGTCGGCGGCAAGGATCACCGGATGATCCAGCGCCAGCCACACCCGGGGGCGGTTGGTCAGGATGTTGATCACCCGGCGGGTGGCGTCCAGAATATCCACGCTGCGCAGCTGCATATAGGGGTTATCCTTCATGTTGGCAAGCTGGTCGGCGTAGCGCTGCCCCACCTGATGTATCGCCGCCGAGGCGCTGATGCCCGCATTGATGCAAAAGCGCACCTCGTTCATCATGCCCTCATCGTCCAACATCATGCTCTGGAACAAAAAGATGGCCTGTTCGGTGGGGGCGGCGCGCTCCGCCATGGAGTCCAGTTCGTTCTGCGCCGTGTGCACGGCATTTGCCAGCAGCCGCAGCTCCCGCTCCGGGTTGAAAGGGCCGTGGCTGAAGGTCTCCACATGGTGCTCCAGTCGGCTCACCTGACCCAGCACCAGCCCAGGGGATGCGGATACGCCTTTATAAACCTTCATCTTCTGTCACCTCCGGCAAAGCCGGTGCGGTCAAAGTGCGCCACACCAGCGCCTGTAAGAATGTATTGGGCAGCAAAGCGGCCAGCGCCGCCTGTCCGGCGGTGCTGCTGCCCGTAAACAGCGGGGCAAAGCTTTCCATGCGGTCTTTGTCGCACGCGGCCAGAAACGCCTGGGCCAGCGTCCGGGTGGTGTAGAAGTGGGTGGGATCCACCCCGGCGTCCTCGGCGGCGGCTTCCAGCGGGGCAAGCTGGGCGTCCTTTGTCATATTGGCCAGTTTAAGAGCCACATCTGCCGTCAGGGTCACGGGATATTTTTCCCGCACGGCCTTTTGCAGTTGACTAAACTTCTGGGCAAAAGCGGCGGCATCCTCGCAGCTCTGGGCGTCACAGGATACAGCATAAGCGCAGCCCCGCAGGTATCCCATGGCGCGGCGGGTGTCGTAGTAGCCCAGCTCCATGTTGCGCTTGGCGGTGTCGGGGTCGAAGTGCAGGATATCGCCCAGCTCCCAGTAGCTGCGGATCATGGTGGTGGGCAGGCCGGTCAGGTTGGGGCGGGTGATGCCCACACCTTCCAGATCCACACAGACCAGCTCCTCTGCGCCCATGGTCTTGGCAAGGCCGGTGGGCATATTATCGCTGTACCCGCCGTCCAGAAACTTTACCCCATCGATCTGCCGCGCCCGCAATGCGGGGAAGCAGGCTGCCGAAGCCATCAGGTAGTCCCGCACCTGCCCGGCAGGGATATCCTCCAGCGTCAGCTCCCGGGGACGCAGCCCGCGCTGCTCCACCGTCACGAGGCCGAACCGGATGGGCGCTGCCCGCAGCGCGTCCTCGTCCAGCACCCGCTCCACGATCTCTTCCAGCGGGGTCACGTCCATGCCGCCGTCCCGCACCACTTCCCGCAGGAAGGCGTGCAGCTCAGAGAGGTCGGCGTTTTCCTCCGGCAGCTCCATCACGTCCTGGCTGCGGATGCTCATCCACATATCCCGGGCCGTTTCGTACAGATCCAGCGCAAACATGGCGCCGTTCAGGCTGCCCACACTGGTGCCGGTGATGATCTGGGGCCGCCAGCCCAGCTCGGTCAGGGCACGCCACACACCCACCTGATAGCTGCCGCGCGCACCGCCGCCTGCCAGCACCAGCGCCTTTTGCGTAGGTTCTCTGCGTTCCATATCAAGCCCTCCCGTGCACGTTCCCGGTATTTTCTAAAATTGTTATAATTATACCATACTTTCAGGTAAAATTCTCCCGATTTTTCGGAGATCATGCCTTTTTCCTGTGAAAGTTTCGTGCTATACTAACCGGAGATGAGTATAAAAGCGGCCCGGAGGGCGCACAACAGGAGGAACGTATGCACTGCAAACAATGGATCTTTGATATGGACGGCACCCTGACCGACAGCATGGTGGTGGTATGGGAGGGCGCCCCGGAGGCGCTGCTGGCACGCTTTGGCCGCACCCCGAAGGCAGACCTGCACGAGACCCTGCTGACCATGGGCATGGAGGACGGCGCACAGTACCTCATCCGGGAGTATGCGCTGCCGCTGGACAGGAACGGCTATCTGGACGTGATGCGCGAGGTGATCGCCCAGTTGTACGAGAAGGTGGAACTGAAGCCCGGCGTGCGGGACACCCTTGCCCGGCTGCGGGCCGAGGGCGCACGGATGTGCGTTTGCTCCAACACATGGAGCAGCCAGTGCCGCACCGTTCTGACCCGCCTTGGCATCGACGAATACTTTGATTTTTACATTGAGGCGCGGGGTGCTATGAGCAAGAGCAGCCCCGCTCCCTTTATGGAAGCGCTGCACCGCCTTGGCGGCACGGAGCCCGCCGGGTGCGCCGTGTGCGAGGACGCGCTCTACGCTGCCCAGACCGCCCACGACGCCGGCTTCTATCTGGTGGGCATTCAGGACACCACCAGCGCCGCCGACGCCCCCGCTTTGCGCCGCATCTGCGACCAGTTCCTGCCGGACTGGACTGCACTGGACTGGGCGCAGGCGTAAGGTTTCACAAAACTGCCACAGTGCGGCGCTCTTGTAATCCGGGCGCCGCAGGAGTATGATAATAATAATACTCAAATTCTGTCGTCAAAAAAGGAGGCCCTGCCATGACGAACCCTCTCGTCAGCATCATTGTGCCCGTGTACAACGCCCAGAAGGGGCTTTCCCGCTGTCTGGAAAGCATTTGCAGCCAGACCTATCAGGAGTTGGAGATCATCGTGCTGAATGATGGCTCTACGGATGACAGCCTTGCCATCTGTGAGCAGTTCCGGGCCAAGGACCCCCGCATCGTGGTGGTGGACAAGGAAAACGAGGGCGTTTCCTGCACGCGGAATGCCGGGCTTGTCCTTGCACACGGCGACTATATCCAGTTTGCGGACAGTGATGACGCACTGGATCCCGATTACACCCAGAACCTTGTGCAGGCTGCTTTGCAGCACAGCGCAGACCTTGTAATCGCCCCATACTGGATGGTGATTCCTTCAAATTCCACCAAGACTGGTTACTTCCTCGAGACACTGCAAACTTCGCTGGGCATCGAACCGGAAACGCCGAAAACTGAGGTGCGCAAATATAGCTTTCTGCCGGAGGGCATTTACAGCCGGGAGGACTACGCCCGCAGCCTGATGCAGCAGCCTGCATCCTTTTACTACGGTGTGCTGTGGAACAAGCTCTACCGCCGGGAGATCATTGCGCAAAATCAGCTTGCCTTTGCGCCCGATGTGCACTGGGCCGAGGATCTGATCTTCAACATGGGGTATCTTGAACATGCGGAGGTGTTCGTTTCCATCCCCGAGGCCGGGTATCATTATATCCAGAACCCCAAAAGCCTCTGCCATACCCAGATCGACCTGCGCGGCATCGTAGAGAACAAGACACAGATTTTTCAGCTGTTCAAGGAGGTGTACACCCGCCTTGGACTGTACGAGGAGCTGCAGCCCCAGATCTACAAATTCCTGTTCGCCTTTTCGGAGAGCGGGGTACCCTCGGACAGCCTGCAGGGTGCTTTGCTGGATGCAATGTCCCGCCTGAACGATGCCTCTGTCCAGCCCGAGCCCTCCCGCAAAAAGCCCCGCCGCAAGCCCCAAAAGCACGCCCGCCGCAAAAAGCCCCGGCATAAGGAAGAATAAATCGTTAAGCAAAAAAGTCGCTGCACGAATGTGCAGCGACTTTTTACTTTTTACCCTACCCGGGCGCAGAAAGCCTCCCGGACGGCGGCTTCCCGCCCGCGGGGGATGGGGATACGTGCCCCGCTGCGCATCCGTACCTCGCCGGGGGACAGCAGCTGTACTGCTTCCAGATTGACCACATAGGAGCGGTGCGGCTGCACAAAGCGGCCGTCCGCCAATAGCGGTTGTGCCACCGCAGAAAAGGGCACTCGCAGCGAGAGGGAGGCCACATCCTCCCCGGTGGTCAGGTGGAAGTGCACGATATGATGGGTGCATTCCAGATATTCGATCTCGGCATAGACCAGCGCCCGCACACCGTCGGCGGTGGTCACGGTAAGGGTGGGGCCGTATTCCGGCTCCACCGCCCGCTTGAGCAGGGCAGAAACTTCCGGCTGGTGCACCGGCTGCAGCAAATACTGCATGGCGTCCACCCGGTAGGCGCTGTATGCGTGGGCCGGGGTGCGTGCCACAAAGGCCAGCGGCGCGCGGCGGCCCCGGCGGCGCAGCTCTGCCGCCGCCGTAAGCCCTTCGGGCCGGGCTACCGCCGCAAGCTCGATGAGGTACAGCTCGTACCGCAGCCCGGCGGCATCCTGCTGCAAAAGCGCTTCCGGGCTTTGCAGCTGCTCCACGATGCAGGCGTCCTCCCGCCGGGCGAAGAACTCCATGCACTGGTGCTCCAGCCTGCTGCGCAGCGCCCCGTCCGGGCTGCAGATCGCAATGTGAAAGATCATGGTTTGGTTTCCTTTGCAGGGTAGACGATTTGGAATGGCCTCCGCGTTGCTCTGGCCATCATCAGCGGAAAAATCATCTTAAATCAAGCAATTCCGGGCAGACTGCGGTCTGCCCGGAATTGCATTTTTTACGGCAAGAGTCAGGACGGCAAGCGGCAGCTGACTTTTGTTCTTTTTAGCGTTAGCAGCCGATGGCAGCGCACTTCTCGGCCAGCCATGCGCGCTCGTCCTCGGTCAGGCGGGGTGCCAGCTGCTCGAACACTTTGCGGTGATAATCGTTCAGCCAGGCGACCTGCTCCTTGTCCAGCACGCCGGGCACGATGGGAGAGGTAGCGATGGGCACAAAGGTGAGGGGACGGAAGGCAAGGAAGGTGCCGTACTGGTTGTCGGCCTTGTGGTAGCACTCGATCTCGTTCTCGATGCGGATGCCCACCTCTCCGGCCTCGTACACGCCGGGCTCGTCGGTGACGATCATACCCGGGCGCATCAGGGTGGTGTTGCGGCCGTTCAGGGAGTGGGGACCCTCGTGGACGTTGCCCACAAAGCTGACGCTGTGGCCGGTGCCGCAGCGGTAGTTGATGAGGTGACGCCACAGCGGCTCGCGGGCGATGGTGTCCAGCATGTGGCAGTCGCAGTAATCCAGCCAGACGGCCTTGGCAATGTCGATGTGGCACTGCAGGGTCCAGGTATAGAACAGCCGCTCGTCCTCGGTCAGTTCGCCCAGCGGGTAGGTGCGGGTGATGTCAGTGGTGCCGTCCAGATAGGTAGCGCCGCTGTCCACCAGCAAAAAGCCCTTGCGCTGCAGAACGGCGTGATCCTCCGGGGTGGCGTGGTAGTGCATCATGGCTGCGTTGCCGCCGTAGGCTGCAATGGTGCCAAAGCTTTCCACAAGGAACTTATCGTCTGCGCTGCGGTACTTGTGCAGGATCTCGTCCACGGTCAGCTCGGTCAGCTGTTCGCCGGAAGCCAGACGGTTCTCCAGTTCAATCTGGAACCGCACCATAGCCACGGCGTCCCGCAGATGGGACTCGCGCAGGTGTGCCAGCTCTACCTCGTTCTTCACGCCCTTCATGGCCAGCAGGGGGTCGGCGGCGTCCTTCACGGTCAGGGCGGGGTTGTTTTCCAGCACCTGATACACGGCGTAGTTCACGGTAGCGCTCTCTGCCAGCACGGTCTGGGGCTCAGTCTCGGCGGCCATCCCGTCCAGAATGCTGTCGTAGTCGGCCAGCGTTACGCCGTTGGCTTCCAGCTCTGCCTTTGCCTCCGGGGTGACCCGCGCCTGATCGATGAACAGCACGGCGCGGTCCGGGGTAACATAGCAGTAGGCCATGGCGTAGGGGGTGCACTCGATATCCATGGCGCGCAGGTTCAGAAGCCAAGCCAGATTATCCAGCTTGCCAACCAGCTGGGCGGTGCAGCCCTGCTCCTTCAGCTTGCCGCGCAGCTGCTCCAGCTTTTCTGCCGGGGAGAAGCCTGCGTACTCCTTGGGCAGGATCCATGCCGGGGTAGCCGGGCGGGCAGGGCGTCCCTCCACCCACAGCTCGTCCTCCAGGAACAGGGTCTTGATGCTGCCGTGCTTGGACTCCAGCTCCTTTTTCAGGTTGTTGACCAGTGCACAGTTGGCGGTCAGACCGCACAGACCCAGCGTGCCGCCCTCGGGCAGCACCTTGCCGCAGTATTCCTCGGCGGTGGGTACGCCCGGCTCGCCCATGCGCATCAGCTGGATCTCGGTGCCGGCGATCTCTTTCTCTGCCTGCACAAAGTACCGGCCGTCTGCCCAGACGGCGCTCTCGGTCATGGTGACCACAAAGTTGGAGTTCTCACCGTGGAAGCCGGAAAAGTAGGTCAGGGAGGTGTAGTGGTCGGGCAGATACTCGCTGGAATGCGGGTCGCCCACCGGGATCAGATAGACGTCCACGCCGTTTGCCTGCATAGCGGCGCGCAGCGCAGCCAGACGCTCGGGAACTGTGTTCATACTCATAACAAAAGCCCTCTTTCTGTCATTTGCCGGAAAAACGTCCGGCGGCGATGGTTTGCTGCTGCTATTGTATCATTCTGCGGGGAAGAATGCAATGCGGGGGAGGGTTTAGGAGCGAACTCCCCCAGTCGCCTACGGCGACAGCCCCCTCTGAGATGGGGCCTTTGGCATAGCGGTACAGTTTCCGGCTAAAGCGCAAAGTTTGCGGGTGCGCCAGAGGCTCCCTCCCAGAGGGAGCTGTCAAAACCGTCAGGTTTTGACTGAGGGAGTTCGTCCCCGCCCCAAAACGCCGTCAATTTGCAAAAAAAGTTACAATTTTTTCTTGAAAAAGGCCGGTTTTCCATTGACAGCCTTGTTATAATAGAGGTGTAGTATTTTTGGGTCAGCACTCTGCGGCCCTTTGCGCTAACAATTGCGAATATTGCGATAAAAAGAAAGAGGCATTTGGAACATGACTAAAATTGATATCTTCTCCGGCTTCCTTGGCGCCGGCAAAACCACTCTGATCAAAAAGCTGATCACCGAGGCCTTTGCAGGCCAGCAGGTGGTGCTGATCGAGAACGAGTTCGGCGAGATCGGCATTGACGGCGGTTTCCTGAAGGAAAGCGGCATCCAGATCAACGAGCTGAACGCCGGCTGCATCTGCTGCTCTCTGGTGGGCGATTTCCGCACCGCTCTGCAGCAGGTGGTGGAGCAGTACCACCCCGACCGCATCGTCATCGAGCCGTCCGGCGTTGGCAAGCTGAGCGATGTGACCCGCGCCGTGGAGGGCGTGGCGGAGCATCTGGACGTGCAGCTGAACAGCTTTGTCACCGTGGCCGATGTGAACAAGGTCAAGATGTATATGAAGAACTTCGGCGAGTTCTACGATGATCAGATCAGCCACGCAAGCTGCATCCTGCTCAGCCGCACCCAGACCGCCAGCGAGGAAAAGATCGCCGCCGCCGTGGCAATGCTGCGGGAAAAGAACCCCACCGCCACCATCGTGACCACCGCATGGGATCACCTGACCGGTGAGCAGATTTTGAAGGCCATGTCCACCAAGGACGACTTCAAGGCCGAGCTGATCGCCATGGCTGCCAAGGCAAACGAGGAGCACGCCCACGAGGACGAGGAAGAGGAGCACGAGCATCACCATCATCACTACGATGAGAACGGTGTGTGCAGCTGCGGCCATCATCATGACCATGATGATGACGACGACGAGGACGAGCACGAGCATCATCACCACGACCACGACGAGCACGATCATGATGACCATTGCTGCTGCGGCCACCACCACGATCATGACGATGATGAGGACGAGCATGAGCATGAGCATCACCATGACCATGACGAGCATGACCACGAGGAGCACGAGCACCATCATGACCATGACGGTCATTGCTGCTGCGGCCATCATCATCACGACCACCACGCCGATGAAGTGTTCACCAGCTGGGGCGTGGAGACGGCCCGCAAGTTCACCAAGGCCGAGGTGGAGCACGCCCTCACCGAGCTGGATACCGGCAATTACGGCATGATCCTGCGCAGCAAGGGCATCGTGGACGGCGGCGCAGACGGCTGGCTGGAGTTCGACTATGTGCCCGGCGAGTGGGAAGTGCGCAGCCGCAGCGCAGACGTGGGCGGCAAGCTGGTGGTCATCGGCTCCAAGCTGAACGAGACCGCCATCGCCCAGCTGTTCGGCTGCTGAGAACCCCATTATTGAGAGAAGGAGCAACCATTTATTATGGCAAAAGAGATCCCGGTCTACCTGTTTGTGGGCTTTCTGGAAAGCGGCAAGACCAAGTTTATTCAGGAGACCTTTGAAGACCCCAATTTCGACTCCGGCGACAAGACCCTGCTGCTGATCTGCGAGGAGGGCGAAGAGGAGTACAACGAGAAGAAGTTCGCCTTCCCCGGCGTGACCGTGAAGGTGCTGGAGGATAAGTCTGAACTGAACCCCCAGAACCTTGCAAAGCTGGGCAAGGAAGCGGACGCAGGCCGCGTGGTCATCGAGTACAACGGCATGTGGCTGCTGCAGGATCTAGCGGATGCCCTGCCCGAGAACTGGCTGGTGTACCAGTGCATCGCCACCGCCGACGGCACCACCGCTCTGACCTACGCCCGCGACAACTCCATGCGCAGCCTGATGCTGGACAAGATCGCCCGCAGCGAGCTGATCGTATTCAACCGCGCCGAGGCCGTGAACAACGATGACGCCCGGCAGGAGCTGCACAAGCTGGTGCGGCAGGCCTCCCGTAAGTGCGATATCGCCTACGAGTTCAAGGACGGCAGCGTAGCCTACGATGATATCCCCGACCCGCTGCCCTTTGATATCAACGCTGACCCCATCGACATCCCGGATGACGATTTTGGCATCTGGTACATGGACTGTCAGGACGAGCCCCAGAAGTACACCGGCAAGACGGTGCGTTTTCTGGCACAGGTCTGCCAGACCAACCGCGCCGGCAAAAACAGCTTTGTGCCCGGTCGCTTTGCCATGACCTGCTGCGTGCAGGACATCCAGTTTGTGGGCTTCCCCTGCAGCTACGATGGCTACAAGGCGCTGGAACAGCGCGCTTGGGTGCGGGTGACCGCCAAGGTGGGCTACAAGTTCCACAACATCTACCGGGGCAAAGGCCCGGTGCTGACCGCCGTGTCGGTAGAGCCCGCCGAAAAGCCCCTGGAAGAGGTCGTAACGTTCTCTTAACGTTTCTTTATAACAAGGAGGTTCTGGTATGAAAACTCTGTTCCGTATTCTTGGCACGGCTGCTGCCGTGGCCGTCACCGGCGCTGCCATCGTGGTGCTGGACAAGATCCTGAACCAGAAAGATCCGCTCCATGTGGAGGAGGTCGAATTCCCGGAGGACGCCGAAAAGGACGCCGAGGAGGCCGAAAAGACCGCCGAAGCCTACGAAGAGGCCGAGGCCAAGGAAGAGGCAAAGGCTGCCGATGCCGCCGCAGAAGCTGCCGAAGAAGCCGCACCGGAAGCACCCGCCCCTGCTGAGAACGCACCCCAGACCCAGCCGGAGACCGCCGAAGAGCGCCCTGTGTACGACCCCGAAGCCCCGAACGCCAACCCCGTGGAGGCCGGCCCCGCTGTTGCCCCCAAGGACGAGAACGGCAAGATCGACGTCACCAAGATCGCCGATGCCAACGACTTCGGCGACTGGGAAGAGCAGGGCTGCAAGGGCTGAGAAAACAGCATGATCCCCGCATAGACGCGGATATCAGCTCCCCCGAAAGGGGGAGCTTTTTTATGCTTGCAAAATGCCGCGCAGTTCACTATACTGGAAGAAAAACACCGATGGAGGGCAGCACCATGGCATATACCGATGATTGGGAAAGCTTGATGAACGGCGTGTTCGGCGCGGGCGGCAAACTGAAGTTCGGCAGCGTGCAGCCGCAGCCGGAAAAGCCGCAGCCCGAAAAAACGGCGGGCAGCGGCCTGCCGGATCTGAACGCGGCGCTGCTGGAACAGCAAAAGCAGCTGGACGAATTGCTGAAGCAGCAGAACGCCCGGCTGAAGGCGCAGGATGCCGGGGTGCAGACGGCGCTGGAGGACAGCCGCCAGATGCTGCGGGACATGGAAGCGGACGGCCTGCTGGCCAAGGGCACGGCAGACACAAAACCGGAGCAGCTGGGCAGCTTTGAGGGTCTTGCTGCCGAGGTAAAAAAGACCGTCCTTGGGCAGGACGCTTTTGTGGACAGCGTGGTGCGGGCCATGCGCCGCCCCTTTGTGCTGGGCACCGAGGGCGCAGCCGCCCGCAACGTGATCCTGCTGTGGGGTGCACCGGGCACGGGGCGGCACTTTGCACTGGCGGAGACTGCCCGCATCATGGCGGCGCGGGGGCTTTTGCAGAGCGACCGGATGGCGGTGATGGACTTGGCACTCTACCCCGACCCCGGCGCGGAAAAGCTGTTTTTGCAGGACCTTTACGCCGCCCTGCACGCCCCGGGCGAGATCGTGGTGTTCGAGCATTATGAGAGCTGCCACCCCGGCTTTTTGCGCATCCTCTCCGACCTTGCGGTCAGGGGCAGTGCGCCATTGTCCAGCCGGTATCTGGTGAACAAAGAGGGCATTCTGGTGGAAGCCGGCACGGCCCTTGCCCCCGGCGCAGTGAGCCGCATCGACCCCTGCGGCAAGTACCTGATCTTCTTCTCCCGCAAGGGACGGGAGGCGCTGGCGGATAAATTCGGTGCGTCCTTTGTGGCGGCGGTAGGGGACGTGTGCCAGACCGCCCCCTTTACCCCGGAAGCACTCGCCGCGCTGGCGGCGCAGCAGCTGAACGCGCTGGCGCAGCGGGTGCACAGTCGCCTTGGCCTGACCCTTACCGCCGGGGCAGAGGTGCGGGACTATGTGGCGGCGCAGTGCTCCAAGGAAAAGGGCGCAGAGGGGCTGGCAGACTGCTGCGAGCGCATCTTCCGCGCCCTGAGCGAGTACTGCTTGCAGACCGATGCAAAGCTGTCCGGCACGGTGGCGCTGACCACCGCGCCCGAGGGGCTGCAATTTGCGCTGAACGGTGCCGCCCCGGCAGACCTGTTCAGCCTGCTTCCGGCGGCCTACACCGGCGCGGTGGAGCAGATCCGCGCCGAGCTGGATGCGCTGGTGGGGCTTGCCCCGGTCAAGGAGTATGTGTTCGGTCTGGCAGACAATCTGCAGGTGCAGCAGCGCCGCGCAGCGGCGGGCTTCAAGACCGCAAGCCTGTCCATGCACATGATCTTTACCGGCAACCCCGGCACCGGCAAGACCACCATTGCCCGGCTGGTGGCAAAGTACCTCAAGGCCATCGGCGCGCTGGGGGGTGGGCAGCTGGTGGAGGTGACCCGCGCCGACCTTGTGGGGCGCTACACCGGTCACACCGCCCCGCTGACCAACAGCGTCATCGAAAGTGCACTAGGGGGCGTGCTGTTCATTGACGAGGCGTACAGCCTGTACCGCGGCCAGCAGGACAGCTTTGGGCTGGAAGCCATCGACACTCTTGTAAAGGGCATGGAGGATCACCGGGACGAGCTGGTGGTCATCCTTGCGGGCTACACCAAGGAGATGGAGGTATTCCTCACCGCCAACAGCGGCCTTGCCAGCCGCTTCCCCAACAAGATCGAGTTCCCGGACTACACTGCAGACGAGCTGCTGGACATCACCGCCGTGCTGGCAAAGGGCAAGGGCTACCGCCTTGCCGAGGGCTGCACCTTCCCGCTGCTGGGCTACTATAAGCGCCGTCAGGCGCTGGACAGCCGCACCGCCGGCAATGGCCGTCTGGCGCGCAACACGCTGGAAAAGGCCATCTTCCACCAGAGCCGCCGCCTTGTCGCCGAGCCCGCCGCCGCCCTGGATCTGATCCTGCCCAGTGATCTGGAATTGAAGGAGCCGTAAACACGCAAAAAGGACTGCTTTCGCAGTCCTTTTTTGTTATTGATGCTGTTCTGCCAGCCGGGCGGTCATCTCCCGCATTCCCTGCCGCACTTCGGGCGGGGCGACCACTTCTATCTTGCCGCCAAAGCCGCAGACCCAGCCATAGAACTGGTCACTAACGCAGATGGGGACATCAAAATGGAAGCAGCCATTCTCCTCGGGCAGGAACATGGGCGTTGCGCCAAAGCGCTCCCGCATGGCACCTTCCAGATCAGCGGTGCACCGCAGGGTAACGCGATGCTCCGGCCCGCCGTACATTCCAAAGTGCTTGCGCAGATAGGCAGGCAGGTCAAGATCCGCAAACTGCTCCTGACCGCGCCGGGGCGCATCCAGCACCCGGACCCCGCTCATCTTGTCCACCCGGTAATGGCGGATGCCCTTTTCGTCGGCAAAGGCAATGAGGTAGTAACACCCGTTCTCCCAGGCCAGCTGCCACGGGCTGACGGTCCTTTTCTCTTTCTCGCGGCTGTCGGCTTTTCTGTAGAGGAACTCCACCATTTTACCGTTGTTGATGGCCTCGTGCAGGGCATCGATGCTGTACAGCAGGCTCTTGCTGTCGGTCTTGGGGCGGCCCTCCACATAGACCTGACGCTGCAGCTGGCTGCCCTCGTAGTTGGAGCAGAGCTTTTCCAGCTTGTGGATCAGCCGCCTGCTCGTGGTGCCGGATACCACCCGGCTTGCCTGCACGGCATCCACCAGCAGCTTGAGCTCCGCCAGATCAAAGGTGCGGCTGGCAAGGAAATACCCGCCGCCCCGGCCCCGGCGCAGCTTGATATCATAGCCCAGCGCACCCAGTGCCTCAATATCGCTGTACACGCTCTTGCGCTCGCAGCGGATGCCCTGCGCCTCCAGCAGCTCCACCAGCTGCGGCACGTTCAGCAGGTGGTTTTCATCGGTCTGCTGCTCAAAAATGCGCAATAGCGCCAGCAGCTTGGATTTCTGGCCTTCCTGTTTGGGCATTCGGTACACCTCATTTTTTCGTGTTGTGCCAAACCTCTCAGTCTCGATTCCAGCTCTCCCCAGCAGGGGAGCTGAAAAAAAAAACAGCAGTGCTGTGTGCTGAAAAGGTTACGGCGCTTTCTTATCAAACGCCGCGCGGCGCTGGGTGGACAGGCGGAACATCTCCTCCAGCTTTTCCCGGTCATCGGCCACAAGGGCGTTGCGCATCTCGTTCAGCGCCCCGCTGAACTGGTCGATCTCGGAGATAAGGTTTTCCTTGTTCCAGAGGAACAGCTCCGCCCACATCTTATCGTTGATGCGTGCAATGCGGGTCAGGTCCCGGAAAGAATCTCCGGTGTACTCGCACAGCGAGGTATTGTCGTTGGCGCACATCAGGCTGACGGCGATGGCATGGCAGAGCTGGCTGACATAGCCGATCATCCTGTCATGCTCCTGCACGGTCAGGGTGCAGATATGCTTGAAGCCCAGCACCTCGGCCAGCTCCCTGGCCCACTGAACGGCCTCCGGGGTGTTCTTTTCCGTGGGGGTCACAATGAAGTTGGCCGGGGCAAAATTCACCTCGGCAGCGTGCTCCACACTGGAGGTCTCACGGCCCGCCATGGGGTGG
>OHLH01001231.1_pt1 | contig 13597 bp, 9 predicted proteins | sample 1569061 | NCBI WGS metagenome assembly OHLH01 (sample SAMEA3879603, study PRJEB24766) | human gut metagenome | biome: human-associated habitat; feature: feces | place: USA | collected 1985/1987
CTTTGCCCACACCCACGACCTTTGAAAAGGTCGACCAAACTTTTATAATTGCTTGGCTAAGCTGTACACTCAACCATAATTTATTTTAATTTCTAATATAAAAATCCACAAACACAAAAGCCACTTTTGAACTAAATCAAAAGTGGCTTTCACTCTTATATAATAAAACTTTAAGAAATCATATCTTTAAGTTTCTGTTCAACTGCTGCAGCATCTGCTTTACCACGGCTGTTCTTCATTACATTACCGACAAGAGCCTTAATAGCTTTTTCCTTACCGTTCTTGTAATCATCTACAGCCTTAGGATTGTTATCTATAGCCTGTTTACAAAGTTCATTTACAGTGTTTTCATCAAGTCCTGCCATATCACTTTCACTGATAAAATCAAGTGCTCCCTTGCCGGAATCAAGCATTTTCTCAAGTGTAGCCTTAGCAAGGTTATTGCGTATCTTGCCGCTGTCAATCAATTTTACAAGCTCATTGAGTTGTTCAGGTGTAATTGATACATCAAATGTTTCCTTATCAGCCTCAGTTTCTGTTCTGCGGAAAATCTGACCGATAATAAAGTTAGATACAGACTTTGCGGATTTTACACCCTCGCAAGCCTTATCAAAGAACTCGCTTATTTTTCTGTATTTTGTAAGAAGTTGTGCATCCTTTTCAGGAATTTCAAGTTCTTCAATATATCTCTTGCATTTGTCAGAAGGAAGTTCAGGCATTTCAGCCTTTAAGCTCTCCACAACATCTCTTGGGACATTGATTGTAACAAGGTCAGGATCTCTGAAATAACGGTAATCGTGAGCGTCTTCTTTACTGCGCATTGAAGATGTAGTGTTTGTTGCATCATCATAACGGAGAGTTTCCTGCACTACTTTGCCGCCGCTCTCAATTAAATCTACCTGACGCTCATACTCATACTCCATTGCTTTGGCAATATTTGTAATTGAGTTCATATTCTTAATCTCTGTTCTTGTTCCAAGAGTTTCACTGCCCTCAGGACGAACAGAAATATTAACATCGCAACGCATTGAGCCTTCCTGCATACGGCAGTCGGAAATTTCTATATAGCGCATTACCTGCTGTAATTTTTCCACATACTCCTTAGCCTCGTCAATAGAACGAATATCAGGCTCCGATACAATCTCGATAAGAGGAACACCGCCACGGTTGTAGTCGACATATGTGTCGCCGTGCTGATGAATAAGTTTTCCTGCATCTTCTTCAATATGAATATGATGAAGTCTGATTTTTCTGCCGTTTGAAAGCTCTACATAGCCACCTATTGAAAGCGGTGCATAAAGCTGGCTGATTTGATAAGCCTTTGAAAGGTCAGGATAGCAGTAGTTCTTTCTGTCCATTTTAGAAATCTCTGCAATTTCGCCATGTGTAGCAAGACCTGCTTTGATACCGAAGTTTACAACCTCTCGGTTCAACTTTGGAAGTGTACCGGGAAGTCCGATACATACAGGACAGCAATGTGAGTTAGGTGCACCGCCAAACGCTGTTGTACATGAGCAGAAAATTTTTGTCTTTGTAGCAAGTTCAATATGGGTTTCAAAACCCGCAACTAATTCATATTTCACAGCTTAACACCCCACTTTGTATCCTTAAAGTTTTCTCCGGCAGCCTGCTGATACTTAAACGCTGCATTTAAAATTTCAGCCTCGCCAAAACTCTTGCCGATAAGCTGCATACCGATTGGCATACCGTTTGCGTTAAATCCGCACGGTACGGATACACCCGGAAGTCCTGCAATATTTACAGGTACGGTACAAATATCTGTAAGATAAGTTTCAATCGGATCGGAAACTGCGTGACCCGCCTCGAAAGCAGTCATAGGAACTGTTGGAGCAAGAATTACATCACAATGCTCAAATGCATCTGTAAATGCCTTTACAATAGTTCCACGCAAATTCTGTGCCTTTTTATAATAAGCGTCATAATAACCGGCAGAGAGTACATATGTGCCGAGAAGAATTCTTCTCTTAACTTCCTCACCAAAGCCCTCTGAACGGGTGCGGCAAATCATATCGTGAGTGCCATTATAATGCGGTGTTTTATAACCAAAACGAATACCGTCGTATCTGCCGAGGTTTGAAGATGCCTCTGCACAGGCAATAATGTAATAAACAGGAAGAGCAAACTTAAGTGCGGGCATATCAAAATACACTATTTCTGCACCGAGTGATTCATAAACTTTTGCGGCATTGAGAACTGCCTCTTTAACATCGTCACGAATACCGTCAAGATACTCACGGGCAATACCGATTTTCATACCTTTGATGTCATTGTTGAGCTTTCCGTAAGTTGCGCCGCCGACATTACCCTTTGAAGTGCTGTCTTTTTCGTCATACTGTGAAATTGCATCAAATACAATAGACGCATCTTCAACGCTCTTTGTGATAGGTCCAATTTGGTCAAGTGAGCTTGCATAAGCGATAAGACCGTAACGGGATACACTGCCGTATGTCGGCTTAAGACCTACGATACCGCAAAAACTTGCAGGCTGACGGATAGAACCGCCTGTATCAGAACCAAGTCCGTATGCAGCAATGTTTGCGCCGACAGCGCTTGCTACGCCGCCTGATGAACCGCCGGATACATACTTTGTGTTAAACGGATTCATTGCACCGCCAAAGCATGAAGTTTCACACGAAGAACCCATTGCAAATTCGTCCATATTTGTTTTACCGAGCATAACTGCATTTTGTGCAGAAAGATTCTCCCATACAGTTGCATTATAAATCGGCTTGTAACCTTTAAGGATTTTAGAACAGCAAGTAGTTTCAATGTCCTTTGTGGAAAGGTTATCTTTCAATGTCATCGGAACACCCTCGAGCATACCGATTTCTTCGCCCTTTGCAATTTTTTCGTCAACAGTCTTTGCGGTTTCAAGCGCTGTATCGGGAGTTACATTTACATAAGCGTTAAGCTCGCCGTTTGATTTTTCTATTTCTTCAAGATAGCTTTTAGTAAGCTCAGTACACGAAACCTGCTTGGAAACAAGCATTTCGTGAATTTTTGCAATACTACCCATTTTTACACCTCTTATTCTCTGCCTCTAACAAGGAAATGTGACTCTGCCTGTTCAGGGGCATTTTTCAAAATTTCCTCGCTGTCATATGACTCAACCACAACATCCTCACGAAATACATTTGAAAGGTTGTTTATGTTGTCAAAGCTCTCACCGCTTGTGGGAGCATTATTGATTGTATCGGCAAAATCTATAATTTCCTGCATTGACTGTGTAAGGCTGTCAAGCTCCTCTTCGGGAACGAACAGCTTTGAAAGCAACGCAATGTTTTCAACATCTTCTCTTGTTACCATAAAAACCATCCTTTGTATAAACAGAATCAGGGCAAGTTATAAAAACAACTCGCCCTTTGAGTATATATGAAGTTATCTTAATTTAATGTGAACTTCACGAAGCTGCTGCTCTGTTACCTCTCCAGGTGAACCGAGGAGAAGATCCTGAGCATTTGAGTTCATTGGGAAAGCAATAACCTCTCTGATGTTCTCTTCTTTAGTAATGAGCATAATCATTCTGTCAACGCCCGGAGCCATACCTGCATGTGGCGGAGCACCATACTGGAATGCGTTGTAGAGAGCAGAGAACTTAGATTTAAGCTCATCTTCGGTATATCCTGCAATCTCAAATGCCTTAATCATAATGTCAAGGTCGTGGTTACGAACAGCACCTGATGAAAGCTCAACACCGTTACATACGATGTCATACTGATAAGCAAGAATATCATCGGGGTTCTTATGAAGCAAGCTGTCCATACCGCCCTGTGGCATTGAGAATGGATTGTGTGTAAAGATTACCTGACCTGTGGTTTCGTCATGCTCATACATTGGGAAGTCAACGATAAAGCACATCTCAAACTTTGACTTGTCAATAAGGTCAAGACGGGTAGCAACCTCTGTACGAATCTGACCTGCAAGCTTTGGAGCGTCTTTTTCTGTATCTGCGATAAAGTAAATAACATCGCCTGCGTTAGAATTATTACGCTTAATAAGCTCCTCTCTGTCGCCCTCTTTAAGAAACTTATCGATAGGACCGTCAAATGTCATATCATCTCTTACCTTAACATAGCCGAGTCCCTTCATACCGATAGAAAGCGCAAATTCTTCCATCTTCTTGAACCAGCTCTTTGACTGCTTTGCGGCACCCGGTACATTAATTGAACGAACAGTCTTTTTGAGGAACGGCTTAAAGTCAGTTTCCTCAAACATATCGCTAATCTCCACGATAACAAGCGGGTTACGGAGATCAGGCTTGTCTGTACCGTACTTTAACATACTTTCAGAGTATGGAATACGGGCAAACGGAGGCTTTGAAACCTCTTTATCTGTAAACTTAGTGAATGTTTCGTAAAGAACTTCTTCTGCAACCGCAAATACATCTTCCTGTGTGGCAAAAGCCATTTCAAAGTCAAGCTGATAGAACTCGCCCGGCGAACGGTCTGCTCTTGCATCCTCATCTCTGAAACAAGGTGCAATCTGGAAGTATCTGTCAAAACCGGAAACCATAAGGAGCTGTTTGAAAATCTGCGGAGCCTGCGGAAGAGCATAGAATTTGCCCTTGTGCTTACGGCTCGGAATAAGATAATCTCTTGCTCCTTCCGGTGATGAAGTTGAAAGAATCGGTGTCTGAATTTCATTAAATCCCATCTCGTTCATTTTTGCACGGAGGAATGTTATAATCTGTGAACGGAGCATAATGTTATTATGCACCTTCTGATTACGAAGGTCGAGGAAACGATACTTTAAGCGTACCTCCTCCGAAGTATTGGTAGAAGTGGCAACTTCAAACGGAAGTGCGTTTTTACATTTGCCGAGAACAGTAATGTCATCTGTGTGTACCTCAACATAACCGGTAGCAATCTTAGAGTTGATAGTTTCTTCATCTCTCTTTACTACCTTACCGCTCAATGTTACGGTACATTCTTTGTTAATACCCTTAAGTAACTCGTCATTGTGAACTACTACCTGAAGAACACCGTACTGATCACGAATGTCAAGGAACATTACGCCGCCGTGGTCACGGATATTTTCAACCCAGCCTGCTACACGAACTTCCTGTCCGATATTTTCTTCTCTTAACTCACCGCAAGTTACGGTGCGATACTGATTAGCTTTTATCATATATCTACAGTTCCTTTCACTGATATTGTGCTAAATTGCCTATTCTTTTGTATTATACCACAATTTGCCTAAGCAATCAATATTTTAAGTGATTTTTATTTCAAAAATTCTATCTTTTTCAGACAATGCCGCACAAATAATGTGCGGCACCGTTTATTCAACGCTCTTAAGGCTTTCAACCATATTTACTTTTTTAATCTTAAATCCCATTGCAAAATTCACAATCAAAGCAAATGCAAATGTCAGCAAAGCCGCAAAAACGAATGATGTAGGCAAAATATCTCTGCCAAACATTACATTGTCAACCTCAACGGTCTGAATAATAAATCTTGTAAGGAAAATACCGAGAACAAGTCCCGAAAGAATACCTCCGAGAGTAAGCACGATATTTTCTTTATAAATAACGCTTGAGGTTTCTCTGCTGTAAAATCCGAGCACCTTAAAAGTTGCGATTTCACGCACACGCTCGGCAATGTTGATATTTGTAAGATTATAAAGCACTACAAACGCAAGTGCCGCTGCACAAATAATCATAACAAGCACAACCATATTAAGCGAATTGAGCATATCTTCAATTTCACCCATACCTGATGAAAGATAGGTTACACCCGCTACTTTATCATTCGTCAGCATTTTTTCACCGAACGCAGTCTGTTCGTCAGGATTTTTCAGTACAACCTGTGCCATATTAAACTGCGGTTCTTCTCCGAATTTTTCACTGTAAAGTTTAGGAGAAATAAACACATAATTCTTTATATACTGTTCATAAATTCCGCCTACTGTAAGTTCTGCGGTTTTATCATCAACAGTTACACTTACGGTATCACCGACTTTGGCAGACAATTCGGTCGCCATTTTTTCATTTATCATTACGGAATCATCGGTAATATCAAGGTGCTTTTTGTCGCCCCTTGTTCTAAGTTCTGTAACCTCCGAAAATCTCTGCGGATCTTCCATTACCGTAAGATAAGTGCTTTCATCTTTTACAACATTATTTTTCTTTACAACAACTTCCTGCTGACCTGCAAGCATAATTGACGCTGCGTCGCCCGTATTGTTTATTGCATTTTTCAGATAATCAAGCTGTTCGGCAGTTCCGCCTTCTTTAGGAATAACAACCGCATTATATTTGAATATTTCGCTAAACTGTGTATCGGTAAGCGGAATAAAGCTGTTTTTAAGTCCGAATGCCGCAACTATCAAAGCCGTGCAGCCTGCAATGCCTATGATTGTCATAAACATTCTTGATTTATATCTGAAAATATTTCTTGTAGTCAGCTTTGCGGAAAAATTCATATGTTTCCATATCGGAGTAATTCTCTCAAGCAGTATCCTCTTGCCTGCTTTCGGAGTTTTAGGTCTTAGAATTTTTGCACAGCTCTGGCTTAATTCTCTTACACATACTATTACAGAAACAAGCAATGTACAAAGTACGGCGGCAAGCGTACCGAGTATAATACTCTGTGCATCAGGTACAATGCTGATGTCAGGCATATAATACATAATCTGATATGCATTATAAATAATATACGGCAGTGTATTTATGCCTATTAATACACCTACGGTACAACCGATTACACCTGCAAAAACAGCATAAATCGCAAATTTCATTATTATGCTTAAGTTATTGTAGCCGAGCGCTTTTAATATTCCGATTTCTTTACGCTTTTCCTCTACAAGTCTTGACATTGTGGTTACACAAACCAAAACCGCAACGAGTAAAAAGAACATCGGGAATACTGATGCCACTGCACCGAGTCGCTCAACATTCTGCGCAAAGGTTGAATAACCCGGATTATCCGACCTGTCAAACACATACCACTCGGGATCTGCTATAGCGTCTATTTTTTCCTGTGCGTCGGCAATTTTTTGTTCTGCCTCTTTAAATTTATCATCAGCCTCGGCTTTTGCATCGTTGTATTCTTTCCAACCGTCATCAAGTTTTTGTCTGCCGCTTATTTTCTGCTCCTCAAGTTCGGACTTTCCGTTGTCATATTTTTCCTGTGCTGTCGCAAGTTCGGTTTCAGCCTGCGATATTTGAGCTTGTCCCTCTGTTTTTTTACTTTCAAGCTGTGCTTGTCCGTCCGCAATCTGCTGTTCTGCACTCTGAATTTGAGCAAGTGCATAGTCAAGCTGTGCCTGTCCTTCCGCTTTTTGTGTTTCAAGCTCTTGTTTTCCGTTGTTCAGCTGTTGTTCTGCCGTATCAAGCTGTTCTTGCGCCATAGCAAGTTTTGTTTCACAATCTGCTAAAACTGCCCGAACTTGTGTAAGCTGTTCCTGCAATACAGCAAGAGCGGTTTCGTCCTCTGTAACCTCAATTTGCGCCTGTAAAGCCTCAATCTGTGATTTGCAAGTTGCTATTGCGGTTTCAAGTTGCGGCTTTTGATTGTTTTCAAATTCACTTTTTGCGGTATTGAATTCATCTTCTTTTTCGGCAAGAGTTTCTTCCGCTATGCTGATTTTTGAATTATATTCTTCAACGCCTGCATTATATTCGGCTTTTGCACTGTCGAGTTCCGCCTGCGCAGAAGAAAGTTCGCTTTCACCTGTCGCAATGCCGTTTTCGTATTCTTCTTTAGCAGTTTCAAGCTGACTTTTTCCGTCGTCTATCTGCTTTTTGGCTGTGTCAAGTTGCGATTGTGCATCTGAAATCTTATCTGTATATTCTTTTTCCGAATTATCTAAAGTTGTTTTTGCATCATCAAGTTTTGTAAGAGCCTCGGATTTTTCGGTTTCATAATCGTTTTTACTGTCCTCAAGTTCCTGTTTTGCTTTGCCTATAACATCTTTATCAAATGCCTCACAGCGTAAATCGGCGGTATTTTCAAGAACAGTTGTAAAGCTTTCAATGTCTTTTTCGTATTCGTCATCAAAGGCTGAACCGCCGCCGTCAGAAAAAACGGTTTTCACATACATTTCCGTATATCTTTCGGTTACAAAATCATCCTGATAAATATACATAAATGCTTCAATATTGCCGTTGCCGATTGTAGTAGAGCCACGCTGATACGAAATATACATAGGTGATTCCGCTTTACCGACAACGGTATATTCAAGCGTATCTACCATATCAAGTGCATTGGATTCTCCGCTTTCACTTCCAAATACAACCTTGTCGCCGATTTTATAATCACTGCTGCCGACACTGCCGTATTCAACAAGGATTTCACCCTTTTTCTCGGGTAGTCTTCCCTCTTTTATGTTTAATGTATTAAGAGTTTTATTATTGTTATAACTTTTAGGTGCAGCGGTTACTCTTATAACCTTGCCGTTACCGCCGTTTCCGTTTGATTTTAAAACAAGGTCGGCAAAATACGATGGCATAACATCGGTTACATTGTCAAGATTTTCAACCGCTTTTACATCATCTTTATCAAATCCGACAGTAGATACAAGCCTGTAATCCATAAGATTGGATTGAGAATAATACTCGTCTGCCATATTGTACATTGACGGAACCGTAGCTTTGATTCCGGCAAAAAATCCAACACCAAGCGCAATAATCGCAAGTATAGAAATAAACCTTGCTTTAGAATTTGCAATTTCTCTGAAAGTATTTTTTAACAGGGTTTTAGTCAATGTCCTCTCCCCTTTCGCAGAAAATATGAATTACCATTCGATTTCTTCAACATTTTTAGGTTCATCATTGTAAACATCCATAATTACCCTGCCGCTTCTCATCTTTATAATATGATCTGCCATTGGGGTAATTGCTGAATTGTGGGTTATGAGAACTACCGTCATATTTTCTTTTCGGCAGGTTTCCTGCAAAAGTTTTAAAATCTGTCTGCCGGTGTTATAGTCAAGAGCACCCGTCGGCTCATCGCAAAGTAAAAGTTTAGGTCGCTTGGCAAGTGCTCTTGCAATAGAAACTCTCTGCTGTTCACCGCCCGAAAGTTGAGCGGGAAAGTTTGCACTGCGCTGTGAAAGTCCGACGCTTTCAAGCGCCTCTGTACTGTCCATCGGATTTTTACTTATCTGCGTTGCAAGCTCTACATTTTCTTTTGCGGTAAGGTTAGGTACAAGGTTATAAAACTGAAATACAAAACCAATGTCAAACCGTCTGTATTCAATAAGCTGTTTGTCTTTCAGCTTGCTTATATCTCTGCCGCCGACAATAATACTGCCTTTTGTACAGGTATCCATTCCGCCGAGAATATTAAGTACGGTTGTCTTGCCTGCACCCGATGCACCGACTACCACGCAAAACTCGCCCTGCTCTATATTAAAAGAAACACCCTCGACAGCGTTAATAGTCACTTCGCCCATTTTATATATTTTGTAAACATCTTTAAATTCAACAAGGCTCATAATATCCTCCCGTAACGGTAAATTTTCTTTGCTTTTTAAAGCGCTGAATATACAGAATAAACCTGCTTATAATACAATATTATAGCACTTTTTGCACCTCTTATCAATATACAAATACAGTGTTGATGTCGAATAAACCACAATATGACAAAACCGACCAAATTAATTGGCAATTGGCTTGACGAGGGTAAAAAATTATGCTAAAATACTAACGAACATAGGTTATTGCAGTGTAGATTGTTTGGTAATTACAACTCACCGCAAACTCTGATACTATGTAATTTAAGAAACAGAAAGGTTGATACTGAAATGGCAAAGATTGATTTAACTAAGTATGGTATTACCGGTACTACTGAAATTATCCACAATCCTTCCTATGACGAACTCTTTAACGAGGAAACAAAGGCTGATTTGGAAGGCTATGAGGTTGGACAGGAAACTGAGCTTGGCGCAGTTAATGTTATGACCGGTATTTACACAGGCCGTTCACCTAAAGATAAGTTCATCGTTATGGACGAGAATTCAAAGGACACTGTATGGTGGACTTCTGACGAATACAAGAACGACAACCATCCTGCAACGCAGGAAGCTTGGGAAGCTGTAAAAGCGCTTGCTAAGAAAGAGCTTTCAAACAAGAAGCTTTATGTTGTAGATGCATTCTGCGGCGCTAACCACGATACAAGAATGGCAGTTCGTTTCATCGTTGAGGTTGCTTGGCAGGCTCACTTTGTAACAAATATGTTCATCAAGCCATCTGCTGAAGAGCTTGAGAACTTTGAGCCTGATTTCGTTGTTTACAACGCATCAAAGGCTAAGGTTGAGAACTACAAGGAGCTCGGTCTTAACTCTGAAACAGCTGTTATGTTCAACATCACAAGCCGTGAGCAGGTTATCGTAAACACATGGTACGGTGGTGAGATGAAGAAGGGTATGTTCTCAATGATGAACTACTACCTCCCACTTAAGGGTATTGCTTCAATGCACTGTTCAGCTAACACAGATAAGAACGGCGAGAACACAGCTATCTTCTTCGGTCTTTCAGGTACAGGTAAAACTACACTTTCAACAGATCCTAAAAGACTTCTCATCGGTGATGACGAGCACGGTTGGGACGACAACGGTGTATTTAACTTTGAGGGCGGCTGCTATGCTAAGGTTATTAACCTTGACAAAGAGTCAGAGCCTGACATCTACAACGCAATCAGAAGAGATGCTCTTCTTGAGAACGTAACAGTAGATAAGGACGGTAAAATTGACTTTAACGACAAGACAGTTACAGAGAACACTCGTGTATCTTACCCAATCAACCACATTGAGAACATTGTTCGTCCTGTATCTTCAGCTCCTGCTGCTAAGAATGTAATCTTCCTTTCAGCAGATGCTTTCGGTGTACTTCCGCCTGTATCAATCCTTACTCCTGAGCAGACAAAGTACTACTTCCTCTCAGGCTTTACAGCTAAGCTCGCAGGTACAGAGCGTGGCATTACAGAGCCAACTCCAACATTCTCTGCTTGCTTCGGTCAGGCTTTCCTTGAGCTTCACCCAACAAAGTATGCTGAAGAGCTCGTTAAGAAGATGGAAAAGAGCGGTGCTAAGGCTTACCTCGTAAACACAGGTTGGAACGGCACAGGCAAGCGTATCTCTATTAAGGATACAAGAGGTATCATCGACGCTATTCTCGACGGTTCTATCACAAAGGCTCCTACAAAGACAATCCCTCACTTCAACTTTGAAGTTCCTACAGAGCTTCCTGGTGTTGATCCTGCAATTCTCGACCCACGCGACACATATACAAATGTTGCTGATTGGGAAGCAAAGGCACAGGATCTTGCAGCTCGTTTTGTTAAGAACTTTGCTAAGTACGAAGGCAACGAGGCAGGTAAGGCTCTCGTAGAGGCAGGCCCTAAGGCTTAATCTTTGTATTAATTTTAGTACAAGCTAACTAAATAAATTTAAGGGTGCTTTCCATATGGACAGCACCCTTTTTGTTAATAATTATTACACTAAATTTTTGTCAATAAATTCTATGTATGACTTGCGATTATATATGCTGTTATGATTATTTTTGTACCACTCATATTCTTCTTTTAAACCTTTCTCAAGCGGAACTGTTGTTGGCATAAGCTCATTTTGCCTGCTGACATCAAGAATATATTCGTAGTCATAAAAGCAAAAATAATCTCGTTGCAGAATAGATTTATCAACTTCTATAAATTCCGGTACTTTGCCCACAGCTTTGTAGCAAAGCTCAACCCATTCTTTTATAGTTACGGCATTTTTGTTGCCTACATTGTAAATGTGATTTTTCGGCTGTTTTTCAATAATTATTTCAATAAATCTGCATAAATCCGATACATTAAAAAACTGCAACTTCATATCACCTTTTTGCGGAATATAAAATTTTCTGTCTAATTCTGCACAATCAAAAGGAAAAGCCTCACGATAAAGGTTTTCGTACATTCCATAAAAATATGGCGGTCTTAATATATAAGCATCGGGGCAATGATTGATTAAATATTGTTCAGCCATCAGCTTATTTATACCATAGTCGCCCCAAACAGAATTTTGACCACAAGCTTGTTCTTCATTAAATGGTTGAATATTTGTTTCAGGATATACCGCACTTGAGCTTATAAAAATATAGTTATCAAAAATAACTCCTGAATTTAATATGCTTTTTATATGTTCTTGATTATAAGCGGTTACATCAATAATTAAATCAAAATGTTCATTTTTTAACAAATTGCTCGGATTCATTCTGTCACTTTCAATCAAATGAACACCGAGAACCTGTTCCCTGCTGTTTCTGTTAATAACATACACTTCATTATTTCTTTTGAGAAAATATTCCGCAGTAAATTTACTAACAAATGTTGTTCCGCCGGAAACAAGAATTTTCATAGTAACAACTCCCTTTTGAATATTATAAAATGCATAACACACCTTACACTTTTAATTATACTTTACACGCAAATTTTTTGTCAACTGAAAACTTGAAAAATGCAATTACCTCAATTATAATAATTACATAACATTATAATTGAGGTAATTATGAAAACTAAAAAACGAAAAAACACAAAAATTACAGTACCTACCGCACTTGCTTTGATATGCTGTTTTGCGGTGATTTTAATTATAAACAATCAGCCGACAGAAAATACTGCAAAAGACGAAATTATCTCTATTAAAGATATTCCCGATTATTCAGGCTCTGCTTTTATAGAAATAAACGGCAACGAACCGTATTTCAGTGATGACGATTACACAACATCATCATTTGAATACTATGCGGATTTAGACGAATTAGGAAGATGCGGCACAGCCTATGCCTGCGTTGGTACAGATATAATGCCGACAGAAGAGAGAGGTCAGATAGGCAGAATTAAACCGTCAGGCTGGCAAACAGTAAAATATGACTTTATTGACGGAAAATATCTGTACAATCGCTGTCACCTTATCGCCTATCGGCTTACGGGCGAAAATGCAAATGAAAAGAATTTGATAACAGGAACAAGATACCTAAATGTAACGGGTATGCTGCCCTTTGAAAATATGGTTGCAAATTATGTAAAAACAACCGGTAATCACGCACTTTACCGTGTAACTCCTGTTTTTGAAAATGACGACCTTGTTGCCAAAGGAGTATTAATTGAGGCAAAATCCGTTGAAGATAAAGGCGAGGGTGTAACATTGTGCGTATACTGCTACAATGTTCAGCCAAATGTAACTATCGACTATAAGACAGGTAAAAGTGAATATAACGAAAATGTATACTAAACAAATTCCCGCAATGCATTAATCTGCATTACGGGAATTTTTCGTATTACGATCTTTTACATAATTATATAGCTGTCAAAATATTTTTCTTGAAATTTAATCTGCCGCATAATTTTTTCTTTAGTAAAAGAAATGTTTTCATGTGTAACAATCCATTTTTCTTCTATATCATCATTACGATGAACAATCACAATTACTTTTCCTTTAAAAGATTTAAGCGGATAATTCAAGCCTAAAATATAAGAGTTCTGCTCCTCACCATCCGGTGCAATTACACCAAGTACATAACCGTAATTAACAGAACAGTGAATATCTTTACATATTTTGAAGGAAAAGTAATTGTGATTGTTCATCGTAATGA
>OHLH01001243.1_pt1 | contig 13422 bp, 9 predicted proteins | sample 1569061 | NCBI WGS metagenome assembly OHLH01 (sample SAMEA3879603, study PRJEB24766) | human gut metagenome | biome: human-associated habitat; feature: feces | place: USA | collected 1985/1987
CTCCTTCAGGATCTCCACGACCTCGGGCAGGCGCTGCTCCCACTCCTTGCGGCGGGTGCGGATGGGCTCCAGCTCAGCCTGCATGACGCTGTTCAGGAACTTCTTGCAAGTGCCGTCACCGATGCCGCCCTTCACATACTGCTCCTTGAGCTCTTCCAAGCTGTGGAACTCTGGCCAGAACTCCGCGAAATCCTCGGGCGAACTGAATGCGTCAATATATGTAAATACGGCATTGCCCTCAAGATGGCCCGGCTCGTCCTGACTCATTCGCGGTTCGCCGTTGCACATCTTCTTCACCTTCTTCCATACGGTAGTCGCATCATCGCTCAAGTAAATGCAGTTGCCGAGAGATTTGCTCATCTTGGCCTTGCCGTCAGTTCCCGGGAGTCTCATACATACGCAGTTCTGTGGCAGCAGGATTTCCGGCTCCACTAGCACCTCACCGTAGATGCTGTTGAACTTGCGGACGATTTCGCGGGTCTGCTCCAGCATCGGCTCCTGGTCCTCGCCGGCCGGCACGATTGTTCCCTTGAATGCGGTAATGTCCGCAGCCTGGCTGACAGGGTAGCAAAGGAATCCTGCAGGAAGCGAATTCTCGAACTCCCTCATCTGGATTTCGGACTTCACGGTAGGATTTCTCTGAAGCCTGGCCACCGTCACGAGATTCAGGTAATAGAATGTCAGCTCGGTAAGCTCAGGAATCATGGACTGTATGAACAATGTGCATTTGTTCGGATCGATGCCGCATGAGAGGTAGTCCAATGCCACCTCGATGATGTTCTGACGTACCTTCTCCGGGTTGTCGTAATTGTCCGTAAGTGCCTGTGCGTCAGCGATAAATACGAACATCTTGTCGTAATCGCCAGCGTTTTGAAGTTCGACTCTGCGTCTCAATGAACCGACGTAGTGTCCCAGATGCAACTTGCCTGTCGGCCTGTCGCCTGTCAAAATGACTTTTTCCATATCGTAATATCTTTATATTCCAATGTTTTTGTGCGTCTCCTGACTTTGGAGCCAAGCAATCCCCAAAGGTACTAATTTATCACGAATAAACCGCCGCTTTCCTCATGATTCGCCTCTCACGAGCATCCCGTCCTTTCCAAGTTCGGCTCTCATCTTCCCTCACCGCGCCCGTCCTGACACTGCGTCTAGTCCTGAAAAAAGTTTACCGATATTGAACAATAAGTAGTACATTAGGCGTGGAGCATAACCACCTGGCTATTAAACGATTAACCATTTTCAGAGTTGTCAATATGCAAACTCTGAAAATGGTTAACTATCTATATCATAACGCTTTACGCGCCACGATGATTTGTCACGGCCGCTTTACTTTTTGAAAAATCTGTTGTAAAGACCGAGGAAGCCTGCTCCGTGACGGGCCTCGTCTTTCGCCATCTCGTGGACGGTGTCATGGATTGCATCGTAGTTGAGCTGCTTTGCCTTGGTAGCGATGGCGAGCTTGCCCTCGCATGCACCAGCCTCAGCCTCAATGCGTTTCTCAAGATTGGTCTTGGTATCCCATACTACGTCACCGAGAAGCTCTGCGAATTTTGCAGCATGCTCGGCCTCTTCAAAAGCATATCTCTTGAAAGCCTCTGCGATTTCAGGATAGCCCTCACGCTCTGCCTGACGGCTCATCGCCAGATACATGCCGACCTCGGTGCACTCTCCCATGAAGTTAGCCTCCAGTCCCTCGTGAATCTCAGGGTCACAACCTTTGGCAACGCCTATTACATGTTCGCAGGCCCAGCTTCTCTGGCCTTCTTCCTTTACCTCGACGAATTTGTCAGCCTTTGCATGGCATACAGGGCACTCTGCCGGTGGATTCTCACCCTCATAAACGTAACCGCATACGAGACATCTGAATTTCTTTTTCATAATATTTCTCCTTTTAATTTGTTGTATATTAATATTTCCGTTGTCCTAATTTAGAAAAATTCTAAATCCAAGAGCAAAGTTAGCAATCTTTCTCCAATATGCAAGCCTTAACGCAAATTTTTTTAACAATAATCGTCCCAAACTCTTGATAACGCCTCTCAAGAACCGTATATTTGTAATACATAACCATGTTGTTCTTATGACCCCATTTCTAAGGCAAGTTGCCCGGCATTACTACGATGCCGCCGATAATATCAGCAAACTCTGTTTCATCTTCCCCAACAGGCGTTCCATGGTGTTTTTCAACAAATGGATTGCCGGGTGCGTGAAAGATGCACCCCATCCGAAGCCCGTCATTGCCCCGGCAGCATTGACGATGAACGATTTTTTCTATCGCGTCAGCGGGGCGGCTGCGACCGACAGGGTGAACCTCCTTCTGGAACTGTACGATTGTTATAAAGCATTGAACAGCAAGGCGGAGCCTTTGGACGATTTCATATTTTGGGGCGACGTGATATTGAGCGATTTCGACGATACGGACAAATATCTCGCCGACCCGAAACGGCTTTATACCAATGTCGCGGACTTCAAGGAAATCCAGGATACCTATTCTTATCTGTCGCCGGAACAGCTCGAAGCGATACAGCATTTCATCAGCCATTTCCGGAAAGGCGGCAAACTTACCGTCAATCTGGATGCAGAAAACCCCGATGTGAAGGAACGCTTCCTGATGATTTGGAATCTGCTTTATCCGCTCTACCGGAACTTCAACAAGACATTGGAAGAGAAGGGGATGGCGTATGAAGGCATGGCATATAGGGAATTTGCGGAAAGGCTGAAAACGGAAAGCGCCGTCGATATCCTTGCCGACAGCTTCCGTGATACGGAAAAGTTTGTGTTCGTGGGACTCAACGCATTGAACGAATGCGAGAAAACGGCGATGCGCAAGATGCGTGATGCCGGGATCGCGGAGTTCTGCTGGGACTTTTCTTCGGCGGTGCTGCGCGACCCTATGAACCGCTCCTCGATGTTCATGTCGCAGAATGTCATTGAATTTCCGCAGGCCTTCACATTGGATGACGGACCATCCGACAAGGCGGCATTGGCCGAAGGCCCGGCAATTCATGTCCTGAGTGTGCCGTCGGCGGTGGGACAGGCGAAGTATCTGCCTGAAATATTGCAGAAAATCGCTGCGGAAAAGACCGGCGGAGACCTCTCCGGGGTCGGAAACCTGGATGTGCCCGGTGCCGATACGGCCATTGTGCTCCCCGACGAGGGCCTCCTGATACCGCTCCTGAACACGATACCGTCGGAAATCGGCAATGTGAATGTCACGATGGGCTACCCGATGTCGGGCAGCGAGGTCTATGCGCTCATGAACAATGTAGCCGCCCTCCAGCTCCATATCCGCAAGACCAAATCCGGCTGGTCATTCTATCACAAGCAGGTCTGGTCGATTTTCTCATCCGGTCTGCTCAATGCGGTTCTGGATGACGAGGCCAAGGAACGGATTGCGAAAATCAAAGCCGAGGCGCGGTACTATATTCCCCAGTCCGACCTCTCCGGAATCTGGCCTTTTGACCTGATATTCAGGCCGGTAATCGCAGATCCCAAGGCGACTGACGCCGGACAGATACGCAATTTCTGCTCATATCAGCTGGAACTCCTCAGTGAAATCGGAGCGAAGATTTCCGGCATGGAAGGCATGGCCCTGGAGACGCATTTCGCCAAGCAGTACTACCTCTCCGTCAACCGTCTTAAATCGCAGGCCCTGGCCATTCTTCCGATGACGTATGTCCGTCTGTTGCAGCAGCTTATAGGTGGTATTTCGGTTCCTTTCAAGGGCGAGCCGCTGAAGGGCCTCCAGATCATGGGCCCTCTCGAAACCAGGTCGATGGACTTCACGAACCTCATTGTCCTGTCCTGCAACGAAGGCGTCTTCCCGCGCAGGAGCGTGATCTCGTCTTTCATCCCGCCTGAACTCCGGAAAGGCTTCGGGCTCCCGACATACGAAAACCAGGATGCGGTCTGGGCATATTATTTCTTCCGCATGATCCAACGTGCTGAAAATGTGTGGCTTCTGTACGATTCCCGCACTGACGGCCTGAAATCCGGCGAGGAAAGCCGCTATATAAAACAGCTGACTTTCCAATACAAATACCCGAAGATGACCCGCGATGTCGTGAAATACCGCATCGGGATGCCGTCCGACGAAACCGCCATCGAGAAGACCGCCGAGGACCTCGACCGTATCAGGACAATGACCTATTCCGTGTCGTCGCTCCAGCGTTATCTCGCCTGCCCGGCGCAATTCTACTACGGCTCGGTGAAGAAGCTTCAGCCGGAGTCAGAAGTCTCAGAATCAATGGATTCCAGCATGGTCGGCTCCGTTTACCACGACACGATGTACGCCCTGTATCTCGGCGGCGTCGCCCTCGACCCCGAGTTCGATATGGACAGGAAAAATGTTCAGGCCAATGTCCGTGCACCGTTGAAGGAAATCACGCGCGAATACATTGACAGGCTGATCGCGGAAAAAGACAGCATCATCAGGCCGAAAGTCCGCGCGCTCATCCGCAGGCAGCTCAATGCCGAAGAGGTGGCGGGACGTAACCTGGTGCTGGAGAACGTCATAAACCAATACGTCCTGAAAACATTGGAAAAGGACATTGAACTGATGCGGGAAAAGAAGGTCGACAGATTTCAGATCCGTGGGCTGGAGCTGGAGAAATGGTGGACGTTCGATGGCTTCAAGTTCGTGGGCTACATCGACAGGATGGACAGCTTCGAGCCCGGAGTGGTGCGTATCGTCGATTACAAGACCGGAAAGGTCGAGGACGAAGACATCAATATAAATAAGGAAAATGCCCCTGCGATAGCGGAAACCCTTTTCGGCGTGGATGTGAAAAACCGCCCTTCCAAGGCGCTCCAGCTGTTCCTCTACGACCGTTACGTGGAAAAGGATGTCCGTGACGAGGCTGTGGAAAATGTGATTTATCCTGTGCCCAAGTTGTTCAATTCCGGTATTTTGTCTTCTTCGGAATGCAAGGAATTCGATGACTTGGTAACGGGGAAACTGAAAGAACTTTTCAAGGAATTGTCCGCCCCGGAGGTCGGATTCCGCAGGACGGCCGACACGACAATCTGCGGATGGTGTGATTTCAGGAAAATTTGCGGTAGATAGGAGATTGGACATGATCAAGATACTTAAAGCATCGGCAGGCTCAGGAAAAACTTTCAGCCTGGCAAAAGAATATATCAGCCTTCTGCTCGGAAGCGGCGACCCTTACGCGTACCGCCACATCCTGGCAGTGACGTTTACCAACAAGGCTACGGACGAGATGAAGCAGCGTATCCTGAAAGAACTGGATGTGCTGGCCTCCGATCCGGCCGCGTCCAATTATATTGATGACATTGTTGCCGGCTCCGGAAAAAGCACCGGGGAAATATCAGCATTGTCCCGCAAGCTCCTCTTCAATGTGCTGAACGATTACAGTGCGTTCTCTGTCAGCACGATAGACCACTTCTTCCAGCGGACATTGAAAGCGTTCTCGCGCGAAATCGGGCAGTTCGCGTCCTATCAGGTCGAACTGGACAAGAATTCATTGGTCACGGAAAGCGTGGACAGGATCCTCGATGCCCTCACGGAAGACAACGGCGCACTCCTGTCCTGGCTGACCGAAAGCGTGAGCGAGCAGCTCCTCAAGAACGGAAAATTCTCATTGGACAAGGAACTGTACGAGACGGCGATAGCGATGAAGAGCGAAGAACATCGCGAACTCGTTGAAAGATACGGCATTGACGAAGACAAAGCGTGCTCGAAAAGCGTATTGGCGGGATTGAAGAAAGGCTGTGCCGCCATTGTCAATGATTTCCAGACGGAGGTCCGCGACGCCGCCAGAGCGGTCAAGGCCGCCATGGGGAATGTCAATGCTGATGACTTCAACGGCAAATTCATGAAAGCCGTGGACGGTTATGCAGACAAGCCTGATGGTGAACCTGTTGCACGTCCTACCGATGCCTTCATGAAGAAAGCCGCCGACAAGGAACTCTGGTTCGCGAAGACCAAGGCTGCGTCACTTTTACCGCTGGTGGACGGGAAACTGGACGCGCCGCTGGACAAGTTCATATCGCTTTTCGGATGGCGATATAAGGAATACCGCACGGCGCAAATCCTTCAGGCCCAGATATATTCGCTCGGTCTCAGCCGGGAAATCAATGATTCGTTCAATGACCTGAAACGGGAAAAGAACGTGCTCAGCCTGGACGACTCGAACACCATATTGAAAGGCATCATTGACGGGAGCGATACTCCTTTCATCTATGAGAAAATCGGGGTGCGTTACGACCACTTCCTTCTGGACGAGTTTCAGGATACCTCCAATATCCAGTGGGAAAATTTCCGTCCGTTGATTGCGGACAGTGATGCTGCCGGCAACGGAAATCTTATCGTGGGCGACGTGAAACAGAGCATATACAGGTGGCGCAATTCCGATTGGAACCTGTTGAATGCCAAGCTGAAGGCGCAGTTCCCTCAGGCGGTGGAAAAGCCGCTGGATTCGAACTGGCGAAGCGTGCGTAATGTCGTGGAATTCAACAACGGATTCTACCGTTATGCCGCCGGATGTCTGGATGCCATGACCGGCGATGACACCGTCTCCAGAATATATGCTGACGTGGCGCAGAAAGTGAAGGCGAAAGATCCGGCCTCCGGCAATGTCGATGTGCTTTTCTGTGACAAGGATGCCGATTCCGATACCCAGCTGCATGCCGTAATCCGGGAAGTGCGCAGGCTGAAAGGAACCGGAGCGCGAAATTCCGATATCGGTATTCTCGTGAGAACCAATGGTATAGGCGGTCTCATCGCTGCCGAACTCATGCGTAATGACATCCCCGTCATTTCCGACGATTCGCTGGACGTGAAATCATCCCCGGCAGTCAGACGCCTGGCAGCATTGCTCTCGTACGCGAACAATCCCGCCGACAGCCTTAACTCGTATCTTGCAATGTCCCTGGGCATTGAACCGCCTTCGGAATATCATTCGCTGGTGGACCTTTGCGAGTATTTCATCCGTGAAATGAAGGAGGGTCTTAAAACTGGATTCGAAGGTGAAAAGCCTTATCTTCAGGCGTTTATGGATGTCGTCCAGGACTGGTCGCAGGTGTATGGCAATTCCTTGCAGGATTTCATCACATATTGGGACGCCGCGAATCCCAAGATCAGTTCGCCGGACGATGCCGATGCCGTGCGCATCATAACGATACATAAGTCCAAGGGGCTTGCATTCCCTTATGTGATATTCCCTTATGCCGACAAGATTCCGTTGTACAGGAATGACGTGCACTGGTGCCGTCCGGAAGTGGAGGGGAGCGCGCTGAAATCTGTCGCATCCGGCATTTATCGCGTGAATCTTTCTGCTGACATCGACGATTCGTTGTTCTCGGATAGTTACAGGGCGGAATGGATGATGCAGATGGTGGATGCCCTGAATTTGTTCTACGTGACCACGACCCGTGCCGAGAAAGGCATGACGATCATTTCGGAATTGCCGGCCAAGACGTGCTGCAGTTCCGTGGCGGAGGGGGCGTCGTACAAATTTTCGAAGATGTCGCAGATATTATATTGGTATACGCATCTGCCTTCTTCCGGCGGATTCATGAAGGAAATTGCACCTGGAGAGGAAGGCGAGGAACTGCATTATTTCGAGCAGCGTTTCCGCATGGGCGTGCCTTATGAGTTCAAGCATGATAATCAGGAGGATACGGCACCGGAAATCGAAAATACCCCGTATCAGTCATTTCCGATGAATCCTGAAGAGGGAAAAGCCCGCTTGAAATTCAGTACCGAGGCGGCCGACTTCTTCTCTCAGGAAGGCCGGACCGGAATCGAGGCGTCAGGCAGGCTGAAAGGCATTGTCCTTCATGATATCCTGTCCAAGGTAGCCGTTCCGGAGGATTTGGACAAGGCATTGGAAGACAGCTTCGGAGACGGCAGCATTGACGAAGAAGAAAAGGCTGAGATAGGGTCGATGCTGGCGGAGCGGATTGATTCGGCGAAGTCGCGCGGGTGGTTTCCTGACAGCAGGGAGGCTGTTTTCAATGAGACTTCGATAATCGATGCCGACGGCGAGGTCTACAGGCCCGACCGCGTGATTGTCGACGGGGGCAAGGTGACGGTGGTGGATTACAAATTCGGCCGTCATCTGAAGAAATATGAGAAACAGATATCGAAATATGCCGAATTGTACCGTGCAATGGGGTATGAGGACGTTTCTGCGTCGCTTTGGTATGTCGCTGAAGACGAAGTGGTGACCGTTATCTCGACTGAGGATTGAAGTCGGATGAGCGCATATGGTCAGTCCTATGGATATGAAAAAAGCAGGGTGCTTTACCCTGCTTTCTGCTATATGTTTCGAATTATGTCGAGAATTATTTTAGGACTGCCCACCTGTTGTTGTGTTGCCTTCAACAGGGATTGAGTTGCCAGTTTCGATGTCGATGTTTTTAATCTCATTTTCCCAGTCACCTACGGCAGGAGCCCAGTTGATCTCATTGAGAGAGAACATGAGGTTGAAAGTATATCTCTTGCCGATTTTCCAACTGTCGAAAATATCTTTAACCTTGAGCGTTTTGGTGTAGGTCTTGGAGATACCCTCTTTGTCTGTTACAGTGTATTTGACTTCGATGGTGGCAATTTTGCCCTCTTCTTCTACACTCTTGAAGTCCTGAGGAATATAGATATATCTGACCTCGTTAGCGTCAGGCACTGGGTCAAATGATGTAGATGATGAGACATTAAAGTCAGTTTTCGTATATTCCTGAGTAGATCTGGATGCTCCAAAATCGGAAATATAATCAGGAATTAAACCTTTGGCTTCCTCTTTCCGGTACTGAGTATAGGTCATTCCATTGACAAGGTTTTTGAAAGTGATGGAATTCAATGTGATAGTCGCACCTGGATAGTCAGACTTCTTCTTTACAGCGAATTTGACCCTTGAAAGTTTGTGCTTGAAAAGAGTCGGCACACCATTGAAATTGTAAATATTTTCATGGGCATTCTTGTCTATTGCGATATCTGCTACGAGAAAATCTGTATTTGGATGAGTGTCCAGATTGAGCATACCGCTGATACCGTACTGCGATACATGAGTTTCAGGATTATCGTAATTTTCGCAAGTAAAGTGTGTATCAGTGCCAAATTTGTTAGTAAGAGAACTGCTGTTCAAGGAATACGCGAAGAATGTGAGGGACCCTCCATTTGGCCAGTAGTATGAAATATCCTTGTTTTTTCATACTCCATCATTGAACGAAATTTCAGAGTTGGAAATATATTCCTTTGCCTCTGTCCGGTTCGCATCCCAGCTCTTTCCATTAGGCAGATAATAGGCCCAAGAAGCGAACACATTTTTAGTATCGAAAGTCTGAGCATCAGCCTTTGTCCTAGGGGCAACTTTGTAAGAGATCTCCGCGTTCTCGCCTGAAACGGCAGGAACTACCTCATTCTTGGAGCAGGCAGCGAGGGCTGCAACTGCGGAGAAAAGTACAATTAATTTTTTCATGATGTTTATTATTTAATATGTTTATTTGATTTCAATTTCCTTATGCTCATCATCCCAGTCACCTATGACCGGATCATAACCGCCTGATGTCTTGGGAGGGTCAATCTTGATAGTCTCTTCCAGAAGAAGCCAATGATGAAGTACGGCATTGTCACTCCGGAACAGGTCTGAAATATCGAAGGTGTGCCGGAAAACCTTGCCGTCAGTCCTGGTAAGGTCGAAAGTGACCTCCAAGTCATTGACAGAACCTCCGATGCGCCCGAAGGTGTTGAAGACCGCGCAGATGACTGGCGTGCCGTCGTCATCACTCTTCACCATCTTGAACCAGAGCGACGTCTCAGGGACATTGACACGGGTGTCAGTGGCGATGAAATTCGAACCGACCATGCCGCGGAGCAGGGCCTGCGCTCCAGAGACATACTGAAGACTGTCAACCTTTATCTGCAGATACCAGGACTCCACCACTGAACGCGCCTCGGCATGTATGGTATAGAGGCCGGAATGATATGGGATGTGCTCATCGGAATTCCTGGCGACAACCAGATGCTCCGGCTCCACACGGACCTCCGGAACCTCACCATTGGAAGAATACTGGTTCGCTATATAGGACGCAACCCTATCCGTATAGGCACAAGCATTGTCCCATGAATGATAATCCTTTATGAGAGTGTCATCCGTGCCGTAGTCATAAATCAGCATCTTGTACCTTCCCGGAATTATGGAAAACTCGCCGGAAATCACCCGCCTCCCGTTTTCGGCAGTGGAAACATCCGTGATGAAAGTCTCGGCAGCTACATTGTCCTTCTTGTCGAAGAAAATGACATGCATCATCTCAGGCTCGATAACAGGGGCCTGGACCTTGGGATTGTAAATGTCGCACGTCACATTTTGGATATTGTCAATGTTGACCTCGACATTGACCTTCGTCAGATATTCCGGGTCCTCCAGCGGCCTCCTGTGACAGCCTGCGGACAAGGACACGTACAGCATCAGCCAGGCGGCGCAGAAAGCGTTGCCTCCGGACGCATGTATGTGACGGAACATTGACATTGATCTATATTGGCCTATAAAATCCCTCAAAAGAGTGTAATATACTAACCTTAATTATTCATAAAGGGAGTAAAGTGTTCCTCATAATTATTTGGTAATCAGAGGATTAAATGTTGTTTTTATAAAAAAATCGGGCAAAGTTACTTCATATTCCACAGATTACCAAACTTTTCTTACACTGTTTGAACTTGAACCCGTGGCCGGCAATAAGTTGTGAAAGGCATAAGAAAAAATTGTGGAGCAAATCCGATAAGTATCGCAAATTATGCTATATTTACATGGCTGTTTCATAACTTTGTAGCCATAACATTCAAACTGGTAATAATGAAGCTGAATAGAATCAAAACAGATGTGCTTGTATATGCTTTTGACAAGAGCGAAATAGACGCCTGGCGACTGATAAGCGATGTCGTTACTGGGCATTATGTGTAACGAAACAATAAGGGGGGCACAGCAATGAGCAAGAAAGAGAAAGACATCGCTTTCTTCGTGGCGTTCTGCATAGAAGAATATAGAGCCGCCAAGGGGTTGACAGGCGAAGAAGTAGTGGAGTTGTTCGCCAAGTATGGTGTGACAGACTATCTAAGCAAATGCTTTGAGCCGCTCCACACACAAGGGCGGCAGTGGCTGATAGCAGAGATGGACGAGTTTATTGACATCAGAAAAAAGAAAGAAGCATGAAGCTATATCACGGAAGTTTGGAAATGGTAGAGCAGCCTAAGATACTCCAGCCAAACCGCAAGCTCGACTATGGAGAAGGTTTCTTTACCACGACATCGTGTATGGTCCAGTAGCCAACGACAGAGTGTATTTCCAGTTTGGGCTGTATGAGTCAGGAGCCATCAGCGTAGACACACTAATCCGCGAACTCAAGACCTACAAACTCGTAGACCAGTACCTCTTCCACACGGAGAAGGCACTGACAGCCCTGCATTTCGTAGAATCAAGAAAAATAGAATTGTGATATGTTCCAGATAAACCAAAACAACCTCCACTTACTCCTGCCAGGAAAAGTAAGTTGGCTCGTGGAATACTTACACGACGACTATGGGTTCTCACTTCAAGAATGCCTAAACCGCATATATCGCTCAAAACTATATATGAAACTCTCGACAGAGAGCACCAAGTACTGGCATCTCGGCCCAGTGGATTTGTATAATGAACTGAAAACAGAATTATAAGAAGGAATATTATTATGCCAACAGATATATCAGTGAGCTATTTGACATGTATTATCCTTTGCCGTTGACGACGACCTGATAATGATGTGTAACGAGTTGTGCGGAAAACCATCGTGGATTTGACAGCCTGTCGCGCATAAGGTTGCAACTGGACTTCATCAAAAATAATCACTGATTCTCTCTCATATAGTTGTACCTGATAAATGAACTGCAACCTTAAAAACAGGTAATTCAAGTCTGAAATTTCATTGAACAAATCACTAACTTCTTTCGAGACCTTAGAAAAGTCAATCAATATGTATGATTTATACTCCTTCCGTGCGAATTCGACCAGAGGACTCCTCTAGAAAACGAGTTTACCGGGTTCACAACTGTTTTCCCAATACCGCAAAGATGTCTGGATTTAAACAAAGAGTTAAAACAAAATCCGGGATATAAATAGCGCGGATAGGATTGGGCGCGCATCCTCGGCCTCGGTGCCACGTACTGCGGCTATCAGCGTGCCTTGCATGCAGTGGCCGTCCTTATTGGCCAGGAACGTGAACAGGTTGTCCTGGACGTGAGAGACTTCGTCTCCATGACTACAAGGGTACTTTCTTTCACGGAATCTACCTTAATGGCAGGATTTTTTATCATATCAGACACGGATATTTGCGGGTGTTCCCTAAAGACCCCTTCTTCGTCAAGGGCAAGCCTTACTATCTGGACCTTCAGGTCAAGGACAAGGTCATCAATATCGACGAGGAACTGATTGTCATCTACTGCTCCGTCCTCAAATACCTGCGGGACAAATTCAAGTCCCACATCCAATTTTGTGGCATTCCATACGACCTTTGCAAATAGCCCCTGCAGATTGCGGCCGCAATCGCAAAAACCCTGGCTACGCAAAACGTAGCTAATTTTTGCAAAGTTAGCTACTATTTTATATCTTTGCATTCGTTAAATGTGCTGTTTTATGAGGACAAAGGACATATACGGCCGCATTGTTTCCCTGGAGGGGGGCAGCGTTATCTTTGCCTCTGACTTTCTGGACCTCTGTACGGAAAGGCAGGCGGGACGTGTGCTCACGGAGCTGGAGGCTAAGGGGGAAATCAAACGGCTGGCGCGTGGTATCTACTGCAAACCCACCCTTACGCGCTTCGGGCCCTTGTATCCGGATGTCTCCAGGATTGTGGAGGCGGTGGCGCAACGGGACCACGCGCAGGTTCTGCCGTCCGGATATACGGCTGCCAATATGCTGGGGCTCTCCACCCAGGTCCCCATGGCCTATACTTATATCACCTCCGGCTCTTCCCGCCAGCTTATCGTCGATGGCAAAACCATTAACCTCCAGCGGGCAGTCCCCCGGAATTTCGCCTACAAGACACGCCTTGCTGCCCTTATCGTGCAGGCTCTGAAGGCTACCGGTGCTGAAAACATCGGCCCCGAAGAGATTTCCGCCCTCAAAAATGCAATCAACAAACATCCGGACAAAGAAGCTTTCCAAAGCGATGTCCTCCTGATGCCCGTCTGGATGAAAACCATCATAACCCCCTTACTGTAGCTATGAGCAAATGGATAGATCTGAACCTCGCAGAACGCCGTGTCATTCTGCAGTCCGTAGAAGATAAAGAGAAACTTCAGCAAGTCGCCGCCGTCGAAAAAGACTGGTGGGTCACTGCCGTCCTCAAGGCGCTGTTCCAGACGTCTTGCAAGGATGCGTTCAGCTTCAAGGGTTTATGTATAGCTATACATAAGCCTTTTTATGTGCAGTA
>OHLH01001247.1_pt1 | contig 13383 bp, 10 predicted proteins | sample 1569061 | NCBI WGS metagenome assembly OHLH01 (sample SAMEA3879603, study PRJEB24766) | human gut metagenome | biome: human-associated habitat; feature: feces | place: USA | collected 1985/1987
ATATATTATATACAAGTACGGCATTAATATGATTAAGAGTTAATGCTTTGAATAATTACTAAATAGATATTTAAAACTTTGCAAAAATATAAATGCAAATGTTTTAATATTCATTTAGTATTTTTTAATTCATTCAATAGCAGATTTTCTAAATTAATTCATATGTTTGCAAACAAATCCAAATAAAAGAGCTTATGAAAAGAAATTATTGCTTATCATTAGTGTTGCTTGCATTGTTTGGGATGTCTGCACCTTTTGCTGCCAATGCAGCGAATGAAAGTGTGCTAAGTTCCCAAAGTACTCAGCAAGCCAAGAAAATCACAGGTAAAGTTTTAGATGCAGCGGGCGAACCAATCATCGGTGCCAGCGTGCTGGTAAAAGGTTCTGGTACCGGTGCGGTGACGGACGTTGACGGAAAATTCTCTGTAGAAGCGCCGGCGGGTAGCACATTGGAGATATCCTTTATTGGATATAAAACTGCTATGCTTAAAGTGACAAATGCTTCTTCGTATTCAGTGACTTTGCAAGATGATTCGCAAACATTGGATGAAGTGGTAGTGACAGCTATGGGTATTAAGAAAGACCGGAAATCTTTGGGATATGCCATTGATGATGTAGATGCGGAAGAGCTTATGAAAAATAAAAGTGTGAATCCGATTAACTCTTTGGCTGGTAAAATTGCTGGTGTTAATATTACGCAAGGAGGTGGTGCTGCCGGTGCCGGTTCTCAAATCATTCTTCGTGGTGGGACTTCGCTTGAACGTGACAATCAACCAGTATTTGTTGTTGATGGTGTAATCTATGATAACTCTACTACAGTAGTTGGTAACTCTGCTTTTGATGGTAGTTTATCGACAGCTTCTACCAATTCTAATCGTGTAATGGATATAAACCCTGAGGATATTGAAAACATGTCAGTTCTTAAAGGTCCGGCTGCTGCTGCTCTTTACGGTTCACGTGCTGCTGCAGGTGTTGTAATTATTACAACCAAAAAAGGAAAGGAGGGAGCCGTTGAGGTGAATTTCTCCACTAAGTATATCACGCAATGGGCTACTTCTCTTCCTAAAACACAACGGAAATATGGAAGAGGGTTTGCTGAAGATCAGTACACCGATGGAAAATATACTGGAACGACTTATAATGATTTTAGTTATAATTCATGGGGAGCACCTATTGACAATGGGGCAGTAACCTATGATAATATAGATGACTTTTTTCAACAAGGTGGTGCATGGGATACCAATATAAGCGTGGCTGGTGGTTCTAAAAATAGTAATTTTTATCTTTCAGGCTCTTATTATAATCAAGATGGTATAATTCCTAATACTGGTTATGAGAAAGCAACGTTCCGTTTTAATGGTGAACAAAAGTGGAGAATGCTCACATTCGGTGCAAATGTAGCATATTCTCAAGCAAACACTGATAAAACATTGACCTCTGCTGGGTTATATGGTTCAAGTGGTTCTGGTACCATGACGGGGGTATACCGTTGGTCTCCTACTGATGATATGAAACACTACTTGAATGAAGACGGTACTCGCTATCGTATGTTTGGAGATCGTCTTGATGTTGTTGATGAACGCGATAATCCATACTGGATTCTTAATAAGAATAAGTTGAAAGATAATACTGAGCGTTTCACGGGTAATTTTAGTATCAAGGCTGATATTGCAGATTGGTGGTGGATTAGTTATCGTATGGGCATTGACTCTTACACTACAGATGATTCAAAGACTCTTGCTGCTGGTGGAGTATATAAATTGGCATGGCAAAAAGGTATGTATAGCGAAAATTCTTATCGGTATAAATATCTTTCTACGAATTTAATGATGAATTTCAATAAACAGTTTGGAGACTTTAACTTTAACTTGATGCTTGGTACATCTACTGACGATACTCGGACTTGGACTAACTATAGAATGGCTTGGAACTTTGAAATTCCTGATTTTTACGCATTTGACAATGCAACGAATGATAACCGTGATTTTTCAAGTTCACGTTCTCAAAAACGCCTTATTGGTACATTTGGTGAATTCCGTGCTGATTGGAAGAATACAGTGTTTTTGACAGTATCAGGACGTAACGATTGGTCTTCTACATTACCAATTGAGAATCGTTCTTATTTTTATCCTTCGGTAAGTGGTAGTATTGTGTTTACAGAATTTCTTCCTAAAATAGATTGGTTATCATTCGGCAAAGTACGTGCGAGCTGGGCGCGTGTAGGTAAAGATACGAGTCCGTATTCATTGGAAACAGCATTGTGGCCCAGTCAGTCATTCCTTGGTGGTCTTACTGGGGTAAGTAATTATTGGACTGCTGGTAATGCTGCATTAAAACCAGAGATTACGGAATCTACCGAATTGGGTATTGAATTGCGCTTTTTTAATAATCGTCTGAAGTTGGATTACGCCTACTATACCAATAATTCGTATAATCAGATTATGTCACCTCGTCTGTCAAATGCAACTGGTTATATTCTCCGTTCTGTTAATGCAGGTGACGTTTATAATAAAGGCATGGAGCTAAGTATTGGTGGTACACCTATTCAAACTAAGGATTGGACATGGGAATCAACTATTAATGTCAGTGGTAATCGTGGTACAGTGAAAAATCTGCTTGAAGGTGTAGAAATTCTTTATGTGACCGATGTACAAGTTGGTAATGCTAAAGCGGCTTCTTTCCCTAATGGTAATTTTATGGCAATTTCCGGTAGTGAATGGAAACGTGATGACCAAGGTCGAGTTGTATTAGACAAAAATGGTCTTCCGACTAAAGGAACTAATGCTAATCTTGAAATAGGTAATCGTGAACCTACATTCTCTGGTGGATGGAATAATACTATTACTTATAAAGGGTTGTCATTGAATATGTTGTGGGATTTTCGTGTAGGTGGGCATGTTTATAATGGAACGGAATATGCTATGACGCTTGCGGGTGTGAGTGAGTTCTCTGCTAACCGGGAAAAAATAGAGGTTTCAGGTGTAAATACAAATGGTGAATTTGTAACGAATACTTTCGAAGCGAATAAAACATATACTTATAATGGTAAAGAAACCAGCGGTAAAACAATTATAGCTAATTATTATCAGGATATTTATCCTAATGAAACAGCAAACTTCATGACAAAGGTGAATGCACTTCGTCTTCGTACTATTTCACTCTCATATAATTTACCAAAAACGTTACTTGCTAAAACAAAAGTTATAAAACGTGCCTCAATTACGGCAACGGCCAATAATCTTCTTCTTTTCACTAATTATAATGGTGATCCAGAAGTTGCGGCAGCTGGATCGGGTGCAGTAGGTTCATCCTCAGTAGGTATTGATTATTGTGGAGTTCCTGCGACAGCAAGTTTTGCTTTTGGTGTTAATCTGACTTTCTAAATATTGTTTAACTGTATGAAAATTGAATAATATGAAACTATACAAGAAAATAATTCTCGGAGTTGCAGCTTGTGTCTCGCTCTCCGCATGTGATGACTGGCTGGATGTCAATACCAATCCAAATACTCCTATATCTACTGATGCTGAGTTCCATCAGCGTTTACCTTGGATGCAATTTTATATGGAACATATTTACCATATTGTAGCCTCGAATACTAGTTTTTATTGTGGTCATTTCTATCGTAACAATGCACGTGAAGGAGGAGCGGCTAAATGGCAACTTGATTCTTCAACTCGTGCTGCTAATGCGCAACAGTGGTTTTTTACTCAGGTAGGTGTGAATTGTAATGATTTATATAATCAGGCAATGGAGGCTGGTGCTTATCACTATGCAGGTGCTGCCAAATTTTTTCGTGCTTATGGTTTTATGATGCTTACTGATTTATTTGGAGAAATCCCTTATAATGACGCATTTGGAGAAAATCCTTCTCCTGCTTATGATAATGGTAAAACAATATTTCTTGGTTGTATAACTGATATTGATGAAGCTATTGAGTTATTTTCTAAACAACAAGAGGCAATAAATAATGTTACACCTGTAGATTTGGTAGAAGGTGATTCTTGGAATGGTGGTGATGCAGATAAATGGCTGAAAATGTGTTATCTTCTTAAAGCACGTTGGCTGAATCATTTAGTCAAGAAAGAAGCTGGAAATTATAAAGATGGCAAGTATGATGCTCCGGAAATTCTAAATTGTTTAGCTAAAGCTCAACAAAGTAATGCTGATAATACTGCTATAAAGCATACGGATACTAATACACCTTCCCATGATGTATTGGGTTGGAATGAGCCGATAGATTATTCTGCTCTCTATTCTTGTATTGGTATGAATAGTAATATTTATATAACTAAATGCTATTATGATAATTTGACTAACTTTGATGGAAAGGGAATAGAAGATCCACGTGCTGATAAGTTTATCCCTTGGACTCGTTCTATGAAAGGCCCTGAAACTCCTATTGATATAAAATGGTCAGATGACGGTTTGTGGCGTCGTTCTATGGGGGTTGATATGCAAACTGATATTTTAAGTCAATCAGGTCCATATGCTTTGTCATTTGATGCAACTACCCAGAGTTGGTATTGTGATAGTCCAACTCGTAAAGGAGATACTATTTATGTGTGGACAACTTGTGGTGGTACGGGATATGCAGGCGGTGTAGATATTCTTTATCGACGTAATAAATCTTATGACACTTCTGCGCTGAGCGGAGTGTTTTATGCCCGCCCAACAAGTCCATCCCTTATGGCATCGTATTCCGAAGCTTGTTTTATCAAAGCAGAGACGCTTTTCCGTCAAGGCGATAAATCAGGAGCATTTATTGCCTATAAAGAAGGTGTTAAAGCAAGTATTGATTTTGTTAATGATCAGATTGGCGTGTGGACTTCAGAGGATGGAAAATTGGAGTCTTGCCCCTCGTTTACTCATATTGAACAAGCTGATATTGATAATTTCTTGAATAATGCACTAGGAAATTCCTCAGATATTACTCTCGGCAAAATTTTGACTCAGAAGATGTTGGCAATGCCATATTCTAATGAGAATTGGAATGATATGCGTCGTTGTGATTATGATACGAATATATTCATGAATTGGGATAAATCGTATTATTATAGGAATACTCCAGCAGGATTTACTTACTGCCCGGAAGATAAGTCGCCTCGTCGTTGGAAGCAAGCTTCTTATGAGCTGACATATAATACCACTAATCTTGCAGCCATTGGTTCCCAAGTCCCAGGAGCTGCTGAGCTTGGTGAAGGATGGTATAATAATAACCTTATTTGTACATTGCCTGTGTGGTGGGATTCAAATCAAGAATAAAAAGAAAGTTCAATTCATACATGTAAATTGATGATGTTTTTATTTTCTGTGTTGTTGGCGATATTGCCGATAATAATTTCAGTATCAATATTTGTATTGGATATACAGAAATTGTAGTACAGTTTTAATATACTGGAGACTCTAACGGTCTTCATTCATAGATGATGATTGAAATAGCCGGTTCGTGAGAATCGGCTATTTTTATAAACTGATAATCTTTTGTATAAATTGATAGATTAACTTTGTAGTGCATATTTATACTAAGTTATATGAGTAAAATTCTGTTATTGGTTTACTTATGGTATTTTGTGTCTGTTGTCCAGGCACAAATAGTTACGTCTGCTGATGCTAGATGTGGGGATAATAAGTTGTCTGGTTTTGTGATAAGCCCCTATTTCGGAGAACAAGAAATGTCGTTTGTATATCCTCCGGGAATCAATATTCGCATAAATGCACCTTCAATAGTTGAGTTTGATAGGAATAAACCGACAAAGTTGGTATTATATGCATTGCCCAATGGCAATAGTATAGATTGGACTGTTGGAAAATTGCCGGCTTATGAAGATGATTGGCACTATCATATACAACACATTGGAGCGCAAACACGGTATATCAGAGCAAAAGTTCAAGAATATAATCTAGTAACTGTTTATTTGGAGGCAGATACGAAGAGTTGGGGGAAATGGAGGAGAGATGGAGTTGGACGAGAGCAGAAAATTAAAGAAGTAGTGGAATATATTTTTGCTTTATTCTCCGAATATCATCCTACTATTGAGTTGAATAGTCATAGCGGTGGTGGGAATTTTATATTTGGTTTTATGGATACGGTTTTTGATATTCCTATTTATGTGAAAAAGATTTCTTTTATTGATAGTAATTATAATTGGAATGACAAGCAATATGGAGAAAAATTAAAGAAATGGTTGGAGGCCTCTCCTGAAAATAGCTTGTTTGTTGCTTGTTACGATGATGAGAATGCCTTATTGGATGGAAAATCTATTGTTTCCCGAAAAGGGGGTACTTGGTATAAAACATGTTTAATGCAGCGATATTTGAGAAAGAATATGAAACGTTTTAGGTGGAATAAAGTAGAGAATGACAGCATAATCTATTTTATGACAAGTAATCGGAAAGTGCAGTTTTATTCAAGGAAGAACCCTGAACGGAGAATCTATCATACCATATTGGTGGAACGAAATGGTTTTATTCAGTCTGTTTTTGCCGGAACAGAGTATGAAAATATAGGGTATCAGTTCATGGGTAGAAAGGTATATGGTACTTATAGGCAAGACTCAATAATAAAACCTCATGCTTTTCGATTTCCGCCTCGGGCAAAAAAAAATGTTACAGGAAGTGGATTTGCCCGTCAAGTAATGAATATGAAAGTAGAGGAACGCGATTCTATTGTTTACAAAGAAATCGCACAGGGAAATATTCCGGATTTATTACGCCAGCCCGTATATCTAACAGATAGCTTGCAGGATGCTGATGGTAAATTGCATGGAGTAGTATTATGTGTATTGCCCGATTTTCTGACAATAGGGATGAATTATGATTTTTTGCGTATTCCTATGTTGCCGCAGACGGCTCAAAAGATAGCCGATTTATATGGTGCGATACTGCCTACCAGAAAAATTTCTGATTTGATTCATTTTCATAGTTCCTGGAAATTTACTCCTCATCCTATGACACCTGATTCTACAATGGTTACTGTACCTATATTTGTGCGCCATGATTCTATAATAGAAGCTACCCGTTTGGTAAATGGAAGGCTTTATGGTTTAATGGCCGGTCATAAAAAGGATATTGTGATAACCAACCGGATGGCAGATGAACCAGGTAGGTTATTCATTTACGGTTGGCATTATCAGGATGGCAAACCTATTCAGCCATTGAGTGCTGCGCATAGTGTAGATTATGTAGATTATAGTCACGGAGTACGACTTGTTCGTGATGAAGTATTGATAGATGGAAAATTGTATTCGATTAAGCGAATGCTGCAACATCCTGTATTATATAAGTTGTTTAGCGATGAAATTGGTCCGATGTCGGTAATCCGATATTGATTTCGTCTAAGGGCTTCTCTTTATTTATAGAATGTTAATTTAATATTCTTAAAATCTTAGGATTGTATGTATTCCATTGATTATCTTTGTATCCGAATTAGAAATTTAATGGATTTCATTTTGACTTTAGTTTGATTGAATAAAGATATTGAAGGCTCTAATGGTCTTCATTCATAGATGATGATTGGAACAGCCGGTTCGTGAGAATCGGCTGTTTTTTTGTTTCGTTTGTTTGCATATCAACGGCGGTAATATGTTACTTTTGCCCTAAAACCGAAGATAGGCTGCACCTCAGCATAAAAAATGGACAAGTTCATTTTATTTTGCATTCGGTTTGTACTATCTTTGCGAGAAATAGCTGAGATGGTGTGAACTGTCTTTGCAAAGATTAGTCTATATATGGAACAAAGCAAGAAATTTATCTCTCCGGGGGCATGGTTCTCCATGACTTATCCGGCAGACTGGAATGAATTCGAGGACGGGGAAGGCTCTTTCCTTTTTTATAACCCCAATGAGTGGACCGGTAATTTTCGCATTTCGGCTTTCAAAGGGAATGCTACATATGGCAAGGACTCCGTGAAGCAAGAGTTACGGGAAAACTCCTCTGCCATTCCGGTTAGGATAGGCCGGATGGAATGTGCATATAGTAAGGAGATGTTCGAGGAAGAAGGTGCGTACTATACTTCCCATTTATGGATAACGGGCGCGGATGAAGTTGCCTTTGAATGTTCGTTTACGGTGAAGAAAGGAGAGCCGGTTGCAGAAGCGGAGAAGATTATCGCTTCGCTGGAAACGCGGAAGGATGGAGTGAAGTATCCAGCGGAGATAATTCCGGTGCGCCTTTCGGAAATCTACCAGATTAATGAAGCATACGAGTGGGTGGATACTACTATAAAGGAATTGTTGAAGAAGGATTTCCAGGGAGCTGAGGAAGACATTGCCAAGATGCAGCAGATGATGGAAGAAAGCAACATCGGTCCTAAGAAGAAGGATGCATGGCTGGCTTTTGGCATCGCGCTTTGTGTTATTTTCGCCAATGAAGTGGACGGTATGGAATGGCGTACCTTGGTGGACGGAAACCGGGAAGCGCCCATATTGCTGAACACGTCTACCGGTGAATGGATAGACCCCATGAAGCTGGTTTGGAGCAAAGTAAAGGCAGGAGGTAAAGTGAATCTGCCGGAGATATACAGCTCCTTGTTCTAAGGTCCGGTCATCTCGGTACTGTGATTTTCAACTTTCAATTTTCATTTTTCAACTATTAAAGCATTGGCAGCAGTAAATTCAATTCTTCAGGTGGAAAACTTGACCAAGTCGTTCGGTGACTTGGTACTATTCGAAAATATTTCTTTGGGCTTGTCCGAGGGACAGCGTGTCGGGTTGATAGCCAAGAACGGCAGTGGCAAGACGACATTGCTCAATATCCTTTCCGGCAAGGAGGGGTATGACAATGGCACCATTTCCTTCCGTCGTGATTTGCGTGTGGGTTATCTGGAACAAGACCCGCAATATCCCGAAGAGCTGACCGTGCTCGAAGCGTGCTTCCATCATGGCAACAGTACTGTCGAGTTAATCAAGGAATATGAACGTTGCATGGAAACGGAGGGGCATCCCGGCTTGGACGAAATTCTGGTGCGTATGGACCATGAAAAAGCTTGGGAGTACGAGCAGAAGGCGAAACAGATTCTGTCTCAACTTAAAATACGTGATTTCAGTCAGCACGTAAAACATCTGTCCGGCGGGCAGTTGAAGCGTGTGGCACTTGCCAATACCCTTATCACTGAACCCGATTTGCTGATACTGGACGAGCCTACCAACCACCTCGACCTCGATATGACGGAGTGGCTGGAGGAATATCTCCGCCGGAACAACCTCAGCTTGCTGATGGTGACGCACGACCGTTATTTCCTCGACCGGGTATGCTCCGAAATCGTAGAGATAGACAACCGGCAGATTTATCAGTATAAAGGCAATTACAGTTATTATCTGGAGAAGCGCCAAGAGCGTATCGAGGCCAAGACTGTGGAGATAGAACGTGCCAATAACCTCTACCGCACAGAGCTGGAATGGATGCGCCGCATGCCGCAAGCCCGCGGGCACAAGGCACGCTATCGGGAGGATGCCTTTTACGAGTTGGAGAAGGTGGCTAAGCAGCGTTTCAACAACGACAATGTAAAGCTGGACGTTAAGGCTTCTTATATAGGCAGTAAGATATTCGAGGCAGACCATCTGTACAAATCCTTTGGTGACTTGAAGATTCTGGATGATTTCTCCTACATCTTCTCCCGTTACGAAAAGATGGGTATCGTAGGGAATAACGGTACGGGCAAGTCGACCTTCATCAAGATACTGATGGGGTTGGAGCAGGCAGACAGCGGTACGCTGGACATTGGCGAGACGGTCCGCTTCGGTTACTACTCGCAGGACGGCTTGCAGTTTGACGAGCAGATGAAAGTGATTGATGTAGTGCAGGACATTGCCGAAGTCATAGAACTGGGCAACGGCAAGAAGCTGACGGCATCGCAATTCCTGCAACATTTCCTGTTTACTCCCGAGACACAGCACAGCTATGTCTACAAGCTGAGTGGGGGAGAACGCCGCCGCCTCTATCTGTGTACGGTCCTGATGCGCAATCCCAACTTCCTGGTGCTGGATGAGCCGACCAATGACCTCGATATTGTGACGCTGAATGTGCTGGAAGAGTATTTGCAGAATTTCAAAGGATGCGTGATTGTGGTGAGCCACGACCGTTATTTCATGGACAAAGTGGTAGACCATCTGTTAGTGTTCAACGGACAAGGGGACATCCGCGACTTTCCCGGCAACTATACACAATATCGCGACTGGAAAGATGCGAAAGTCCATCAGGAAAAGGAGAAAGAGAAAGAAGCCGCCAAGGCTCAGGAGGACAAGACGGCGAAGGTGCGTCTGAACGAAAAGCGGCGCATGTCTTTTAAGGAAAAACGCGAGTTTGAACAATTGGAGCAGGAGATAGCTGACCTGGAAACCGAAAAGAATGCAATTGAAGAGGCTTTGTGCAGCGGTACTTTGTCTGTGGACGAACTGACGGAGAAGTCGAAACGTTTGCCGGAATTGTCGGACTTGATTGACGAAAAAACATTGCGCTGGCTGGAGCTGAGTGAGATAGAATCGAACTGAAGTTCGAAATTGAAAATTAAGAATTAAAAATTAGAACTGAGAAAGTGGGAAATCTGACGAATTATCATAGCCATAGCCTTTATTGTGACGGGCGTGCCGGCATGGAGGACTTTGTGCGTTTTGCATTGAGTGAAGGTTTTACATCTTATGGCTTTTCATCGCATGCTCCATTGCCTTTTTCTACGGCATGGACTATGGAGTGGGATATCATGGACGACTATCTATCTGAATTCCATCGTCTGAAGGAGAAGTATGCCGGACGTATCGAACTGTATATCGGTCTGGAGATTGATTATCTGAATGAAGCGAGCAATCCGTCCATCGCCCGTTTCAGGGAGTTGCCGTTGGACTACCGTATCGGTTCTGTACATCTTCTCTACAATGACAAAGGGGAAGTGGTGGATGTAGATGTATCTGCGGATACCTTTAAGACCATTGTAGACGGACATTTTTGCGGTGATTTGGAGCATGTGGTCCGTCTCTATTACGGCCGGTTGACGAGGATGCTCGAGCTGGGAGGTTTCGATATTGTGGGCCATGCCGATAAGATGCACTACAATGCAGCATGCTATCGCCCGGGATTGCTGGACGAGCCTTGGTATGATGAGCTGGTTAGGGCGTATTTCGCAGATATTGCCCGTCGCGGCTATCAGGTAGAGGTCAATACCAAAGCCTATCATGACTTGGTCACTTTCTATCCCAATGAGCGGTATTTCTCCTACCTGCATGATTTGGGTGTACGTGTGCAGGTGAACAGTGATTCACACTATCCGGAACGGATAAGCAACGGACGTCCCGAAGCTTTGCGTGCTTTGAGGAAAGCTGGATATGAATCGGTGATGGAACTACACGGAGGAGAATGGAAAGAGATGCCTATCGTGTTTTGAGTGAATAGGATACAAAAACTCCTGACTTGCCTTTTTGTAAAGGTAGTCAGGAGTTTTTCTTTGGCAGTATCCATAATTTTGTGTAAATAGAAACGGGATTCAGTTATAAGTTCTCTTATATCTGAATTCTGTTTTCAAAAATAAGCATAAATTGATTCATAATCAATCCCCAGTTAGTAATCGGCATTGTCCATTTCTTCTCAATCTCCATCAAAGCGAGGTATACCATTTTCTTCACAGCATCATCCGAAGGGAATGAAAGTTTTGATTTAGTGTACTTTCTGATTTTTCCATTCAGATTTTCTATGAGGTTTGTTGTGTAGATTATTTTCCTGATTTCCAATGGGAACTGGAAGAAAACAGTCAGGTCATCCCAGTTATTCCTCCATGAGAGGATGGCATAAGGGTACTTCCCTCCCCATTTCTTTTCCAAATTATCCAGTTCCACGGCAGCAGCCTCCTTGTTGGGCGCGTTATAGATGTTCTTCATATCGGCTGTAAACTCTTTCTTGTCCTTGTAAACGACATATTTACAGGAGTTCCTGATCTGATATACAACACGTATTTGCGTGGAAGACAGAGGAAATACGGCACGTATGATGTCGGTAAACCCGTTCAGGTTGTCAGTGCAGGTAATCAGTATGTCCTGCACTCCGCGGGCCTTCAAATCTGTCAGGACACCCATCCAGAATGAAGAACTTTCTGATTTTCCCACCCACATGCCAAGGACTTCTTTCAAGCCGTTCTGTTTCAAACCGACACAGAGATAGACAGTCTTGTTGATGATTTTTCCGTTGTCACGAACCTTGAATACAATACCGTCCATCCAAACGATGAGATAGACCGGATCCAAAGGGCGGTTCTGCCATTCCTGAGCAGCCTGGTTGACTTTGTTCGTGATGATGGAAATGGCTGATGTGGACAGTTCTATTTCATAGATTTCACGCATCTCCTCTTCAATGTCGGACACGCTCATTCCTTTGGCATATAGGGAGATAACAAGTTTTTCTATGGAAAGCCCACGACTCTCGTGTTTGGGAACAACTATGGGCTCGAATTCACCGTTACGGTCACGGGGAATAGGTATGACCGCTTCACCGTGTTCGGTTTGGATTTTCTTGGGATAACTGCCGTTACGGGAATTACCGCTATTATTACCGGAAACCGAATTCTTCTCATAACCCAGATGGGCATCCATCTCACCTTCAAGCATTTTCTCCAATACCTGCACGTGTAGCTGCTTCAGAAACTTGCTGACATCAGCTTCTGTTTTGAACTGGCTAAGGAACTCCTTACTTAATACCTCATCAGGCACTACATGATTCTTCTCTTTCATAATTTTCTTCATTTTGCAAAGCTATTAAATAAAAAATACGGAACCCATACTGAATCCCGTATTTTACATTTACACAAAATATTTTATAGTGCCTTTTCTTTCTATTATGAACTATTCTGTTTTCAGTAAAAAGTCATCAATCGCCTTTTTGTAGGTAGCCTTATCGGCTGCTCCGCGGAAGAGCTGAGGCTCTCCATTCATAGGGATGAATACAAAAAGGGGGATGCTTGTTGCATTGAACAACGCTGCCAATTCTTTTTCTTTATCTACATTTACTTTATAAATTACAATTTTTCCGTCGTATTCTTTGGCCAACGACTTCATGATGGGAGCTGTCATGCGGCAAGGACCGCACCAGTCGGTATAGAAATCGATGAATACAAGCTTGTTCTCGGCTTGTGATTGTTTGAGAGCTTCGTTGAAATCAATGCTGCGGAAATTAGTCTGAGCTGTGACCGCACCGGTCGCCAGTGTCAGACCTAGCAGAATTGATGTAAGTGTTTTTTTCATAAGGAATTAAATAGATGAATTGAATAAAATGTTTGATTGTACGAAAAGAGATTGCCGGAATACTTATTCCTTTTTTGCTGGAATGTAAATTGGCTTCCGGCAATCTCTCAAAATGAGTTCAGTTATCTTGAACTGTTTCGATATTCTATCTTCTTTATCT
>OHLH01001252.1_pt1 | contig 13328 bp, 13 predicted proteins | sample 1569061 | NCBI WGS metagenome assembly OHLH01 (sample SAMEA3879603, study PRJEB24766) | human gut metagenome | biome: human-associated habitat; feature: feces | place: USA | collected 1985/1987
ACGGCTGAATGCCATTTTGCACGAATATGCGCCGTATGTTATCGGGCGTATGGGAATTCCGTACCGGGAAAAAAAGGTCAGCATTATTTCGGTTGCGGTTGACGCGCCGGAAGAGCTTATCAGCGCCTTAGCCGGGAAAATCGGACGTTTGGAAGGCGTCAGCGCCAAAACCGCCTATTCCAATTTCTGCACAAAAGACGACGAATAGCTTTTTCAGACTTGCCAAAAGGCGGTCCCAGGGATAGTATGACCTAAAATTTTGTTAACCTGACAGGGAAGTCTGACTGACCTGAAAGAAAGTGAGTGACTGAATGTATAATCCGAAATCGTTAAAGGCGGAAGAGTTTATCTGCCATCAGGAAGTGCTGGACACGCTGGCCTATGCCGACGCCAACAGGAACAACCCGCAGCTTGTTGACCAGGTGCTGAACAAAGCCAGAGAACGCAAAGGGCTGAACCATCGCGAGGCGATGATTCTGCTTGACTGTGACATTCCCGAAAAGAACAGGGAAATTTTTGAACTGGCGGAGCAGATAAAAAAAGATTATTACGGCAACCGGATTGTGATGTTTGCGCCGCTGTATCTGTCCAATTACTGCGTCAACGGCTGCGTTTATTGTCCGTATCATGCCAAGAACAAAACGATTGCCCGCAAGAAACTGACACAGGAGGACATCCGCCGCGAGGTCATCGCCCTGCAGGACATGGGACACAAACGTCTGGCACTGGAAGCCGGCGAAGACCCTATCCACAATCCACTTGAGTACATTCTGGAGTCCATCCAGACCATCTATAGCATCAAGCACAAGAACGGAGCCATCCGACGGGTGAACGTGAACATTGCCGCCACTACGGTAGAAAACTACCGCCGCCTGAAAGAGGCCGGCATCGGTACCTATATCCTGTTTCAGGAAACCTACCACAAAGAGAACTACGAGAAACTGCATCCCAGAGGTCCGAAGAGCAACTATGCTTACCACACGGAAGCCATGGACCGCGCCATGCAAGGAGGCATTGACGACGTGGGTATCGGCGTATTGTTCGGCCTGAACACTTACCGCTACGATTTTGTGGGACTGCTGATGCATGCCGAACACCTGGAAGCGACCTACGGCGTAGGCCCGCACACCATCAGTGTGCCGCGTATCTGCTCGGCCGACGACATCGATGCTTCCACCTTCGAGAACGCCATCTCCGACGAAATATTTCAGAAGATTGTGGCCGTCATCCGCATCAGCGTACCTTACACCGGCATGATTATCTCTACCCGTGAATCACAGCGTTCCCGCGAAAAAGTGCTGGCCCTCGGCGTATCACAAATCAGCGGTGGTTCCCGCACCAGCGTGGGAGGCTATGCCACCGAAGAACTGCCGGAAGAGAACTCGGCCCAGTTCGACGTGAGCGACCACCGCAGCCTGGATGAAATCGTGGCCTGGCTGCTGAAACTGGGCTATATTCCCAGCTTCTGTACGGCTTGCTACCGCGAAGGACGTACGGGCGACCGTTTCATGTCGCTGGTCAAGACCGGACAGATTGCCAACTGCTGTGCCCCCAATGCCCTGATGACACTTCAGGAATATCTTTATGACTATGCCTCACCGGAGACACGCCGTCTGGCAGAAGACATGATCCGCAAGCAGATGGAAGAGATACCCAATCCCGCCATCCGCAGAAGAGCGTTGGAAAATCTGGAACGGATTGCCGAAGGAAAGCGCGACTTCCGTTTCTAAATGTAGGACTTAAAGACTGATTAGACGTATGAACGATACTCCCCGTGCCAACCGACTGCACATCGGTCTGTTTGGCAAACGCAACGCCGGAAAGTCGTCGTTGATCAATGCCCTGACACATCAGGACACGGCCCTCGTGTCGGAAATCCCCGGCACGACCACCGACCCGGTTTTCAAGGCCATGGAAATCCATGGCCTCGGTCCTTGCGTGTTCATTGATACGGCCGGATTCGACGATGAAGGCGAACTGGGCGAACTTCGCATCCGCCAGACACAGCGTGCACTGGAAAAGACAGACATCGCCCTGATGGTCTGCACCGACGACCATTTGGAAGAAGAGCTGCACTGGCAGCACCTGCTGAAGGAAAAGAATGTACCCATCATCTGGATATTGAACAAATGTGACCAACTGCCCGACGCCGAGCAGACCATGCGCCGAATCGAAAAACAATGCGGACAAGTACCCTTATTGGTGAGCACCCTCACCGGACAAGGACTGGACGACATTCTGCGCAGCCTCCGGCACAAGTTGCCGGATGAAACCATGGCACAAGGCATCGTAGGCCGGCTGGTGGAAGAAAACGACACCGTCATGCTGGTCATGCCGCAGGACATCCAGGCCCCCAAAGGCCGCCTCATCCTGCCGCAGGTACAAACCATCCGGGAACTGCTGGACCGCAAATGCCTGGTGATGAGCTGTACCACCGACAAGATTGATGCCATGCTGGCTGCCCTGGCCCGTCCGCCGAAGCTGATTATCACCGACTCACAGGTGTTCCGCACGGTATATGACAAGAAACCGGCCGAGAGCCGACTCACCTCCTTCTCCGTCCTCTTTGCCCAATACAAAGGCGACATTGACTACTACCTGGAAGGAGCCAATGCCATTGCCCGGCTGACCCCGGAATCACGGGTACTGATTGCCGAAGCATGTACACATGCCCCACTGGCAGAAGACATCGGGCGGGTGAAAATTCCGAACATGCTCCGCAAGCGCATCGGTGAAAACCTGCAAATCGACATCGTATCGGGCACGGACTTCCCGGAAGACCTGACCCCGTACGACCTGATTATTCATTGCGGGGCCTGCATGTTTAACCGTAAGTATGTGCTGAACCGCATCGACCGGGCCCGCACCCAGCAGATTCCCATGACCAACTACGGAGTGACCATTGCCTACCTGGCGGGGATTCTGGATAAGATAGATTACTGATATCTGAGAAGTAAAACTAGTTACCCTTCGTTATTCTGACGTGAATCGGTCCTTCAGAGGACTTATCCTCCTCCAACCGAATAGTATAATACACATAATCGTCAATACCATACTTCTCATACCATTTGCGTGGCTCCACTCCGGAGTCACGCAAACCACAAAAGTAAGTACCGACCCCAACGGGAATACCGGAAGTATAACTCATAATAGGGGTTTCGGGACCATCACCCGGTGTGTATGTCTCCATGAGAATCTTGTTTCTGCCCACACATACCGTATCCGTAAACAACCCCACCCTAGCTGTAAGATTATCTAAAGGCGAATAAAAACAAGTGATACGCAGACTGTCTTCCTTGTAGGGTACAGCCATAAAGTCAACTGTCTCTACACTGTCGACCAATATCAAATGCAAAAAATCAGGAATAAGTTCACGTTTTGTAAATACACCCTTATGGCAAGATACCTTTTGTAGCTTGGCACACTTTCCATTAAACTCACCCCGGATTGTCAGTCTCAGATGCTGCACACCTTGCATCTGGAAATATTCCTGCAAAGGTACAGAAAGGGAATCTGCCGGGTACTCATAACTAACTTTTACTTGTTGTGCCCATACAGGCATACTTAACAGGAGCAATAAGACTGCCCCCAAAATTTGTCTCTTCATAACGGTCTCTTTTTATCTTATTTTCCTCCTCAAATATAGGTATTTCAGACAAGAAACAGACCTTCACCTACAAAAAATGTGGCGCATACTTCTCAGCATGCACCACACCGTTATCCATTCTTTCCAATATCAAAATATCAACATACGATTTCTCGTTCAATCTCCTCAAAGCGTGGAAAGAGCAGATTGTTTTCCAAGTGAATGTGCTCGAACAAGGCATCCACAAAGGCCTCCAGTTCCTGCATCAGCAAACGGTAGCTGCCACAGCCATCCTGAGGCACCGAGAAATGATCCGTCAGCTGAATGATGTGCAAGTAGCGGTTTCCCTCTCCTTCGTGCTCCATCTTCATCACCCGGATAGGATTGGAAATCGTACCACAGTGCATCGGTGCCATACGCTGCCCCTGTTCCTTCGCCGCATACAGCTCATAGAGATACGGGAACAACACATTCTCCTCTTTCTGCAAGTGCATCTCCAAATCTTCCAGCGACTCACTCACCAACGCCTTCAGTTCGTGCAGCTCCGGATGTGCTTCCCCATGCACACGCTCCACCTTTTCAAGCAATGCCAACAACTCCGGTCCATTCGCACGGATACCACGGTGGTGTATCTTCAGAATATAATCCATCAGCAAGTCCAACGGCCATGAAGCAAACGGAATCTGTCCGTTCCCAGCCTCTTCCTGACGCGTCAATGCCTGCTCTACTTCTTCCACCGACAAGCCCAAATCGGCACAAGCCTTTTCCAGCGTCACCTCGCCATGACAGCAGAAGTCGATGCCATATTTCTTAAACACTCTAGCTGCTGCAAAGTCATCGGCTACAATTTGTCCCACACTCGTATATTTCCATTCTTTCGTTTCCATATTCTTTTCTTTTTTATTGATTTCCATTTTATTGATTACGAGTGCAAAGATAAGGCCTCCCCTCCAGAAACTTTGTCACCTATGTGACACCAACCTATAACGAAAGTTAAACCCGTGTTCTGCCGAAAAGAAGTGACACTATATGCAGAAAAACACTAACTTTGCAGACACGTAAAAAAACAGAACAATAAGATGAAAACAAAAGACATGCCTATACTCCTGCTCACCGGTTATCTGGGAAGCGGGAAAACCACTTTATTGAATTATTTGCTGAGCAACCGTGAAGGAATCAAGTTTGCCGTTATCGTGAACGACATCGGTGAAGTCAATATCGATGCGGAACTGATTCAGAAAGGCGGTATCGTAGGCCAAAAGGAAGACAGCCTCGTGGCCCTGCAGAACGGTTGCATCTGCTGTACGCTCCGCACCGACCTCATCGAACAGATTTTCGAACTGATGAAAATGCAGCGTTTCGACTATATCGTCATCGAAGCCAGCGGGGTATGTGAACCGGAGCCTATCGCCCGTACCATCTGTTCCATTCCACAACTAGGTGGAGCCTATACCAAATACGGAACCTGCCGCCTTGACAACATCGTGACGGTGGTTGATGCCCTTCGTCTGCAAAGCGAATTTGACTGTGGAAAGGAACTGACCCGCAAGGATTTGGAAGAAGAAGACATTGCCAACCTGCTGATTCAGCAGATAGAGTTCTGTTCTACTATCCTGCTGAACAAAGCTTCTGAAGTCAGCCCAGAAGAACTGGCCCGCATCCGAAGCATCATCCGTAACATCCAGCCCCGTGCGGAAATCATCGAATGTGACTATGCAAAGGTAGATTTGGACAAGATTGTCGGTACCCACCGTTTCGACTACGAGAAGGTAGCGACTTCTGCAGCCTGGATTCATGAAATAGAACGTCCGGTGACCGAGGAAGAAGAGGCTGAAGCCCATGCTCACGAAGGACATCACCATGACCATAAGCATGAGGAACACGAACATGATCACGAACATGGACATCATCATCACGACCACGAGCATCACCATGACGAAGGCGAAACGGAGGAATACGGTATCAGCAGTTTCGTGTACTACCGCCGTCCGGCCTTCGACATCCATAAGTTCGACCGTTTCCTGGCAACCAAATGGCCGCGCAACGTGATTCGTGCCAAAGGGGTATGCTACTTTGCCCACAACCGTGACATGTCGTACCTCTTCGAACAGGCCGGACGCCAGAAACAGATTACGGAAGCCGGACTCTGGTATGCCACCATGCCCGAAGACGAGCTTATTGAAATGATGAAACGCGAACCTGGACTGGTGAGAGACTGGGACGAACGCTACGGTGACCGCATGCAGAAGATTGTCTTCATCGGCCAGCACCTCGACAAGGAACAGCTGATTAAAGACTTGGATGCTTGTCTGGAATAACTTGAAACGAACTGAATAAAAATATGCCTTCCTGAATCCGCCGGTTAAGCGCTTCAGGAAGGCATACTGTTTTTTCACCTTATATATTATTGACCTTTCCGGCCTCTACTCAATCTACCTCCTGCAACTGGTTCTTTGCGGTGGCATCCACTTCCTGTAATGTGCATTTCCGCAAGACTACCTGTCCTGCCTGCTTGTTCTCCGGCAGGTCAATCCCAGTCAGACAAATCCCGCTTACCCGGTCGAACACAAAAGCCGGACGGAAATCATCTTCCTGCAAACGCAGTTTGATGTGACGCAGCTGAATTCCTTTCACATGGCGCACATAAAATCCCCACGAAGGCAGTTCCTCAAACATGGTAAACTCCGGATATCCCTTTTCATTTTCAGGCACATCCTTCAAGCGGCTCACCGGCATGTAGGCCATCCCTCGCGTAGCGCGGCCCGGATACACAATCTCGATGTTCTCCAAGGTCACATCTTCAATGTCATGCCCCGGTATGCCTGAAATGGAACTGGGGAACGGGTTATGGAAGAACGTCACCGAAGGTCCCCGCAAGTCATAATTAAGGTCCGGACGGCCAAAAGACACTTCCACATACACATTCTTGATGGACACATGACGCAAGTAACCCGGCTGGTCTCCCGAACGATGCCCCAGACGGATAAAAATCGCATTGCCCGTGTTCACCGCATGTACATTGGAAACCTGCACATGCTCAATCTCCGCTCCATCGACCGACTCAATGGCAATAGCCGAACGGTAGGTATCCTTTACCCAGATACTGTCAATCTTCACGTGCTTGAATCCGCCAAGTGACTCCGTACCAAACTTGATGGCACTGGCACTGCTGATGATGTGACAGTTGGAAATAGAAACCCCGTCGTTCCAGGCCCCTCGGTTGTGCGATTTCAGGCAAATGCCATCGTCGGCTGAATTGATGTAACAGTTCGAGATGCGTACCTTCTTACAATCGCTGATGTCAATCCCATCGTTGTTCCAGTAAGCCCGGTTTTCGACATGCAGACTGTCCAACGTCAGGTCGGAGCACAATGAAAACGACAATCCCCACGCGGCGCTGCTCCGGAAACGGGCATTGCGAATCTCCACATTGCGACACCCACGGATGAAAAGGAGCTTCGGACGCGTATTCGGCCGCTTACGGTATGTATTATAATGCTTATCCACCAGCTCTCCCGTATGATGCAGACTGTCAATCGTCAAGGCCAGTTCCCGACCCTGTCCGTCAATACAACCGTTACCCCGGATACCGATATGTTCCGCCCCCTCGGCATAAATCAATGCCTGGTCAAAATGGTCATCGTTCACCTTCAGTTCCTTCTCCGTGCTGAAACCCGGATAATCATACGGGCTCGTACTTCCCAGCAGCACCGCCTCCTTCTCCAAATAAAGCACCACATTCGATTTCAACTGCAAACTGCCGGTGAGATACCGTCCGGCAGGGAAATACAACTGGCCGCCCCCCGATGCATGCAACTCATCGATGGCAGCTTGCAGGCTGTCTGTATTCAGTGTTTTTCCATCGCCCACCACTCCGTGACGCAGCACATTATATTCAATTGCCGTGGCTGTGTTCATCCACAAGCACAGGCCACATAAAAAAAGAAATAAGGTTTGTTTTTTCATGGTATATCTGTCTATTCACGGGTAAAAATACACATTTCATCAGACAACCACCCTATCATCCGTCCACAAAATGACGGTATCTGCCAGAATTTTTCACCTGACCCTACAAAAAAAGCGTCTTTTTGAGACACTTTACCGCCTCAAAAAGACGCCATCCAACGGCTTCCGTCTTGCTTACAGATACATTCTGTCGAGCAATGACAGGCCTGTCTTTGTCTTGAAGATTTTTTCGCGTACCTTCCGGACAGCTTCTACCGGCAGGTTGTCTTCATAAATATTGACCAGAAAATCGGCTTCCACCAAAATCTGATAGTCCATTCCCTCTATACAGTCGTACGTGTGGTGATGCCCCACCAGCCAACATATCCGTTCAATCTGCGCTTCAGAGAATGTGCCCATCTTGGTCAGCAGTTTCCGAGCCTCCGCCGAACCTTCCTGTTCCTGATGTTTCCCGTCACACACTCCATATTTCTTCTCGGAAATCCGAATGCCAATGTCGTGTACAATCGCGGTCGCTTCCAGAATCAGCTGCGTAGCCGCGTCCAATCCTTCCGACAAGCCAATCATCCGGGCAAAATAATGCACCTTGATGAGGTGCTGTATCCGTTTCGGGTCACCTGCATTGTAAGTCACCATCCGGTCTGACAATTCATGCAACTGCCAGTCGGCTGCTTTTTTCTCGTTCATTTCCATATTTTGTAGCTCTAAATCCTCTTTTATTCATCGCATGCCTCGGCTATGTGCTTAACAACGCCGGGACCTTCATAAATGAATGCGGAATATATTTGCACCAGATGAGCGCCTGCATTCCGCATGGCATCGGCCTCCAGCGGTGTCATCACTCCTCCAGCACCGATTAACAACATCTCTTTGGGAGCATGAGCCGACAGATATTTCATTACCTCCACCGACTTATGAATGACCGGAAGTCCGCTGATACCTCCCGCACCAACCTCCGTCACTTCCGACTGACTGGAATGAATCAACAGCGAACGGTCTTGAGTCGGTCCTGTAGCAATAAACCCATCCAGATGATGTGTCTTTGCAAAGGTAATAATACCCTCCAATTTCTCCAAAGGCACATCGGCCGGAAGTTTCAGAAATACCGGTTTTTCCAAACGCTGCTTATAGGATTCAAGGGCCGTCAATACCCCTGCCAGAATCTCAGGTGTCATGCTGCCCCAGTTAACCGTATAGTAATCTGCATACCAGCTGAACGCCTCATACAAACTTGTAATATCCGCTGCGGCCCGTTCCCCGTCGGCTGGCGTATTGGTATTGATATTAACTCCTAAAATGTATTTTCCTTCCCGTTTCCGTTGCAGGTTTTTCAGAAAGACCTCTTTGCCAGGATTATTGAAACCTGTACGCGATACCAACGCATGGTCTCCCGGCAAACGGAAAATGCGCGGGGAAGGATTTCCTGCCACCTTTTCCGGGGTCACCGTTCCTACTTCCAGAAATCCGAAGCCCAAATCACTCAGTTCGTCGAAGCAACTTGCTTCCTTGTCAAACCCGGCAGACAAACCCACCCGGTTGCAGAAGGTCAGATTCCGCCATTGGAACGGAGCCGCCTTTGGACAATAATAAGCACGTAGCATTCCTTTTACCAACGGAAGATGACGATACACATGGAGCAAAGAAATAATCTGGTTGTGAATCTTCTCCGCATCGATACGGAACAACCAGGGACGAAGAATAGATTGGTACATAATCGTAATTTTTTAGTTTCGTGACACAAAAGTACGACATCTCCCTGAAATTTCATCATAAAAAAAAGTTATCCCCTATTACCGAGAACTGCGCTTTTACGTTGAGCCCCATTCCGAGTGCCTCTCTAGGAAATAAAAAAACCACTTAATACGCTGATATTAAGTGGTTTTTAATTGGAGCCGAAAGCGGGACTCGAACCCGCGACTTACTCATTACGAATGATTATCTAAAGAATTAATGAAATCACTGGTTATCAGTTATTTATAATTAATTTTGAGCTAAATAAGGATACTCATTGGAACATTTTTTCGATAATCACAACTTGGTATATGTTGCCGACTGAATGTATTCAGGGAGATTGTCACCATCTAAAATAAGATATGTTTCAATTTTAGATTCTCCTTGTCTTAATAACTTTGCTCCTATCTGATGAACTTCTCCTGTTTCCTCATTTGTAAGAGAAATTGCATTTCCTGTTATCTGATACAAATATGTTCCCTTTTCGCGTTGATATACGTTTACAAGAAGTACCTTCATTTCGCCATTCTTGAAAACCAGATACACATAATTTTCTCCATCGAAATTTTTAATATATGTACCTTCACCATCTTCAAGATTTTCTTGAGTCAAACTTAAGGTCTCTTCCGTCCATTTGGGGGAGTCATTATTCGAACATGATACAAGCAAAAAAGACAGTATCACATAGAAAGAAAACAATATATTCTTCATAACATCAAGTATTAAGTTTGTTCTTCAGTTCATTATACAAATCGGGATTCTTCATGTCCTCCCAATAATATTTTCTGTATCGGCTTCTACTAAATCCATTCTTGTCATCATAAACCATGATGCATTCCTTGTCACACAAGATGATTACAGAAGACAGAAGCAGCTTGGCATAAGAAAAGGCCTGAAGAAATGCCGCTTCTATTTCCTGATTATTCTTCATGTGGTATTTTGCCTCAATCAACACCTTTGCCTTTTCTTCTTCTGGCTTGTTATCATAGTGAAGCGCATAATCAGGGAAAATACGGTGCCCTCTCCCTGCATGGATTGGCAACTGACGGATGTAGTCCTTATGCTCATACCACCCCATACTATTCAACAAAGGTTCCAGTAAATTCACTTCAACATCTCTTTCATTATTCACAGTTACTCCCTCCGGCAATGAAGGTGTGTAGATTTGTGGAAGTGCGGACGTATCAAACCCTTTGGCCGCGAGCATACGAAGAAGTTCAGAATAATCCTTTCCAGTAACCGGCCACCCGTTAACTCCTTGGAAATTTTTCCTTACGAGCGGATGGTTTGAAAAGTATCCATCAGCTTTCAGGTCTTTCAATGAAATCTTAGGTATAGCTATCCTGTCTCCGATATATGTATTGCTATAATAGTGAAAGAATGGGTCTACCACACCATCGGTCTGCGCAATCCACAGGCAAGTAATGGCACTCACAGGAGAAGTCTCATAATGAACAAGAATATCTCCCCTCTTAGTGTCCATGTTTGTCTGCCAGAATCCAGTAGTCCAATGAGTACCATATCCTTCAATCAATCCACCAATAAACCATGCAGCCGACGGTTTGGGCATTTTGCCTTTTTCTTCTGTACCAAGAACATTCGGAGCATAATCATACATGAAAGCACTAAATTCGTCAGGTGACAATCCGTTCTCCGTCCTGAATCGGTAGAATACCTTACATAATTCCCAGTAATACATACATCTGGATTTATAATCAGGTTTCTTGGGAACTGGAGGAAGTTCTATTTCAAAGTAGTCCGCAAGCCTTGTAAGTTGATAGAATTCATCTATGTAGATATATGGGAAGAAATATTCTCCAAACAAATAATTCAACTCCATTGACAGGAATGGAATAAGCTCAAGCATCCGGTCAAAGTCCCCTATCTTTAAGACTTCCTCTGATTCTATTATAAGTCCGGTGGATATAATTTCTTCATATAGTTTACCAGCTTCTTCCAAGGACTTCAATTCTGCTCCTTCATGTTCAGATACCTTGTAGCACCAGAAGTCTTCGAGGATTCCACAAATCACTTCTGAATTGAAAGAATCCTTGATTTTAGGATTGTACTTCTCGAACAGGCACTCCTCTTCCATCCATTCTTTTCTGTCTGAAAATGCAGCTATGGCGGACTTTCCTTCAGAAGAGTTCTTGTACAGGTTCCAAAGGTATTTATTGAATTTCATGTCTATAATCTTTTCATACAACCAAGAACCTGGAAGATATGTTCTATCATATCCTTAGGAAGTTCCTGAATACCATATTCCGGAGATTTATTCGTAGGAACCAACGTATAACATTTGGGGTCACTTGATGGCCCTAATCTCTTGATCGTTCTCATTCCGTTTGTCGTTACTATCGCATATACCTCTCCAAGTGGAAGAAAAGACTTATCTTCTATCTTCTTTAATGCAATAATGTCTCCATGAGTAATTTCCGGTTCCATCGAATGTCCGGTAACATTACACCAGCATGTGGCTTCGTTGTACTTCTTGAAGTCTATCAAGTATTCCGGTTTTGCAGTCTGGTCATTTAGGACAATATCAAATCCTCCTATGAAATCTACATTATAGTAAGGTACACCATTAGTGTAACTTATTACAGGTTCAGTTTCTGTTTTCTTATTATCAATGATAAAATCGGAAACCTTAAACTTGTCAACAGAGGCAGCATCAAATCGAGCACACAACTTTCTATATTGTTCAGGTTCTAAATCCCTCATAGACTTTTCCATACCTGAAACATTAGCTTGACCACATTCAAGAATATCAGCAATATTCTTTTGGGTAAGTCCAAATGCTTGTCTGAATCCTTTTAAATCGTACATATCAGTAATATTATTTCGGTAAAACTAAAATAAAGTTAATATCACTGATATTTTCACTGTAATATCAGTGATATATCAATAATATTAGTACATTTGCATATCGAAACTAAGATACGAAACAAAGATAACAAATAACATCAATAATACACACGATTATGAAAAGAAATGTATTACACGAGATTATGAGCCTTGCATGGCAGTTGGTAAAGAGAAACGGTTTCTCTATGAGTGAAGCGTTGAAATGCGCTTGGGCTAACATGAAGCTGAAAGCTGCAATGAAGCAAAGAATCGTAAAGTTCTACTTCAAAAAGGTAGATGGCAGCATCAGAGAGGCTTATGGCACACTGAAAGAAAATCTGATACCTGCTACAAATGGTGACAACAGAAAGAAGAACGACACCGTTCAGGTGTACTTCGACACAGAGAGACAAGAATACAGATGCTTCAAAAAAGCTAACCTTTTAAATATCGCATGACTATGACACGTCACGAAATCGAAGAAGAACTTGACGGGCTGTACAAAGACCTGAATTTTGCCTATAACGCAGATGAAGATACTGTATGCAGGACTTTCAACGCTGACAGCAAGCAAGAATACATCAAAGTACTTACTGAAGAGGTGGACAAATACGAAGCCCTTCTTGAAGAATACAACCTGCCAGAAGATGACGGTATGGACTACATCAACCTTCAGTTATCACAAGGTTTGCCTGTGATACGCTGGTAACTCACCTACCCTGCTGACGGACTGAACGGCAACCGATAGCGAGAATCGGGCAGGGTTCTACTTGATTGGTTCTTTGACATGATGGAAATTTTAGGCGTACCGTTACGTCTGACGCAAAAGGGATTCGACTGAGTAGCGATAACGGCACGGTGAAAAGGGTGCGAGTAAGGGACTGACAATAAGCAAACGCAGCGCATTAATCACCGCGACAACAAAAAGACACTTATACGATTGCAGGTGGCCGTAGGCCGGCTACAAAGACAATCTTCACTGATTAGACACCAGCAAGAACTATATATACCCGTGGCTTACCCAACCTTGGATAAGTAGTAAGGCAACCACCGGAACGCCCACGGGAACGAATTTTAAAACGCACGATTATGAAAAGACTTCTTTTTCTCTGTGCATTGTCTGTACTGGTGATGCACTTCAATCAAGACCTATCTGCTATGTACTGGATAGGATTTATCGGGTTTATAATCACAGGTTTTT
>OHLH01001270.1_pt1 | contig 13229 bp, 10 predicted proteins | sample 1569061 | NCBI WGS metagenome assembly OHLH01 (sample SAMEA3879603, study PRJEB24766) | human gut metagenome | biome: human-associated habitat; feature: feces | place: USA | collected 1985/1987
TATGCAGTTATAAATGAAACAATAGAAACATTTATAATAGGAACTATTACTGTTTTTAGATATCTAGTAATTGAAAATTGCAATTGTTTACTTACTATTTTAATCCTAATGCCTTGTGCTATTATATACATTAACAATTGTACAATAAAAATTGATATAGGATTATTAGTCCATTTTAATACTAAATAGCCGAATGGAATAATCATGCAGAAGAAAGTTGCAATAATTAACATTATTTTTTTTACATCTCCAGTTGCAATTGATCCTGTTAATAGTGGATTTGCTAGTGATTGTATTAGGGCATAAAACATTGTATACTGGACAAAAATACTCGAATATTCAGGAGGATTACCTAGCCAAATATGCATGATAGCGTTAGACTTCAATATAATAGGCACAGTAAATAATAGCATTAAATAATATGAGAATCTAGAAGAACGGAATATTAATTTGTGCATTTCTTCAATTTGCAGAGCTGCGTATGATTTTATTATTTGTGGGTTTTGTGCATTTTGAAAATTGGTACAGAAACCACTAACTGCTGTTTGTACTTGTACAGAAATGCCTCTTGCTGCATTAATCGCAGGGCCAAAGAAGGCATTTAGTAGAAGATTGGTTCCTTGTGTTAGACATACATTTGCTATGTTGCCAATAAAATTCCATCCAGAAAATCCTAATAACTCTTTAAATAGTTGTTTAGGAATTCCTTTCACTTTAAATTTGCATTCTTTGAAATTCTTTAAACAATATATGCGATATAATGTTGTTGTAGAGATTTGGACCATCATCATTAAAAAGGCATAGAATATAAGTTTGTCAAAATTTACATTAACAATAATATAAACGATTATTAGTTTTGCAAATCCATCATAGAGTGTAATATAAGCAAATATACTCATTTTTTCTCTGGCTATTATGGCTGCGTTATATGGGTATGACATGATTATAAATGCTGTGGAAAATGTCGAATATTGGAAAGCCCAGAATGCAGCGTGAAGTCTTTCTGATGAAATTGTTAAGACATTATATATATACCATACTCCTATGGTTTCTGCTAGTATAATAATAATGATAGCTATAATAAAATGTATAATCTGACTTGCATTAAATACGTTTAGTAAAGTTGCTGAGTCGCCTTTTCCTATATAATAATTTAAGTATCTTTGGGTTGATGCGACCATGGCACCACCAATAAAAGTAAACATAGAAACAATACCACCTACAATGTTATATGTTCCATAGTCTTCTACTCCCAAAGCTTGTAGAACAATTCGAGATGTATAAAGATTCACAGCTAATATTATCATCATTCTTATATATAAGAATAATGTATTCTTAGCAATCCGTTTATTGTTAGTTTTAAAAGCAGACATTTATTATTGAAATAGTGAATGATTATTAACGATTCGTTGGTTTATCGAACGTATAGACTGAAAAGTTGTTAAGTGCTATCTTTATATCAGTTATTTAGAATAATAGTTTAGTTGTTTCTTAAATTTAATAAATATTCTTACTGCCAATCTTGGAAATTGCAGTAAGAATATTTAATTATAGGCTATTCTTATAGAATGAATCTTTGAATGTTTATGACATAAAAATGCAATAACATGTTAATCTCTTGGAGAAACAAAGTTATTTTTTCTTTTGTTTGCTTTCATATCCATAACCGTATCCGTATCCATATCCATATCCTTTTCCGTATCCATATTTCTTACCATAGCCATAACCGTAGCTGTTCTTTCGCTTACTCATATCAATACCGTTGATGACGGTAGCGAGTTTCGGGAACTTGTGTTCGTTCTTCAATACATTGATGTATTCGTAACCGGCTTTGGGAGTGACATCAGCACGACAGACATAGACGCACATATCAGCTACGCGACCAATAATGGCGGTATCGGTCACCATACCAATGGGAGCGGTATCGAGAATCACGTAATCGTAACGGGATTTCAGCTGGTCGATGGCGTGTACCAAAACATCGCGGGCGACCAGCTCGGTAGGGTTAGGAGGTACGGGGCCACCGGGCAGGATATCCAAGTTCGGGCTGATGTCGGAATGCTGAATCATGTCGAACAGGTTTACATTGTCGGGGTCGCTCAGGTAGTTGGTGATACCTTCGGCACGGCGGCTCAGGTTGAACACCTTGTTCAAACCGGGCTTGCGGATATCCATACCGACTACAATCACTTTCTTGCCCAGAAAGGCGAGGCTGACTGCCGTATTACCTGCCACGAAGGATTTTCCTTCTCCCGGCTGGGTAGAGGAGAAGAGCACTACTTTGTCATCTTTGCCCAGCATAAAGAGCAGGTTGGTACGCAGGCCGCGGAAGGTCTCTTCCATAATGTCGTTCTTGTTTTCGTGAATCACAATGGCACCTTTTTCCGGAGTGGCACACTTGGGCAGTTCGGCCAGAATGCCTACATTGGTAATACGTTCCACATCCTCACGGTTTTCAATCTTGTATTTTAGCAAATCGCGCAGGTACACAAAACCTACCGGAATGCCAAGACCTAGCAAAAGGGCAGCTAACGCAATGATTTTCTTTTTGGGAGAAACGGGAGCTTTATCTGGAAGGGCTTCTTCAATAATGCGCCCATTGGTGGCCGTAGCCGCCAAAGTAATGGCGTTTTCTTCCCGTTTCTGCAACAGCATGATATAAAGTTGGGCCTTGATTTCCTGCTGGCGGGCAATGCTCAAAAATTCCTTTTCCTGCTGGGGGGCACTGCTGATGCGGCCTTCATATTTCCGTGCCTGGCGTTCCAAATCGGCCTTTGTAATCTGAAGTCCTTTCAATACGCTGGCTACCGTGGTCTGTACATTGTGGCGGGTAGCCTCAATGCCCGTATTCATATTCACTACTGCCGGGTTGGTTTCGGAAGAAGTGAGCAACAGGCGTTTGCGCTCAATCAGCATGGAGTTGTATTTATCAATCAGCTGGGTCAAGTCCTGATCTTGCAAGCCTACGTTGGCAGGAATCACTTCGTGGGCATTGGCGGGGTTGTTGATATACTCACGTAAAAATTCCACCAGACGGATTTGGGTCTGGTTTTCAATCCGCATTTGTTCGTATTTGGAATTCTCTTGTAATGCTAATTTGGCATCGCTGGTCAAGTCGGTCAGGCCGGATTTCTGCTTAAAGTCCGCAAGCTGGGTTTCGGTCGTTCCCAATTCCTGATTGATGATGTTGATACGGTCTTCAATAAATTCCGCTGACTTCATGGCCACCTCGTTCTTTTCATCATTGGCATCCTGATTATAGAAAGCTACCAGACAGTTGATAAAATCAATGGCGCGTTGGCGACTGGTGTTTTTTACGGCCATCTGCGCAATGGTGGTGGTTTTGGAGGTAGCATCTACATTTAGACTCTCTCCGTATGCCTTGGCCACGGCCGTAGGAGAGTTTATTGATGCTACTAATTGGATCTCACCATTATTTTCTTTTCGCCATTCGGTCAGTAAGGAGTCCTTTGCTGTTATGCTTAATACTCCGACCGGAGTAGGGAAGACTGCAGGCAGCTTATCAAAAGATTTTTCAATCTTCCCTTCTTCCTCGTTCAGCGTGTATTCCGCTTTGGCTTTCAGCTTATTGTCAGGGGTATAGGTAAGGTGTAATTTAATACCGCTTTCCAATTTGTCGGCTTCCTCGGGTGACATATAGATTTCCAGCGGTGAAGTCTTATAAAGTGGGGTATTGTATCCAAAGAAACGTTTTTCACCAGTAGTTATATACAATCCCAAATGGGTGACTACTTTCTTAATAAGGGTGCGCGATTTGAGAATTTCCACTTCATTGTCGAAATTGTTGCTCATGGAGAAGCCGCCCATACTCTGCAAGGCTTCCATGGCACTTCCGGCGGCACCCATGGAACGGTTGCGGGAATCTTGTTCCTTAATCAATACGCTGGCTGTCACATTATAGACCGGAGCCTGATAGCGGATGTACACAAAGGCCAGCACCACGCAGACAATCACGCTGACCACGAACCAGGGCCAGTAGGCCAGGTATTTGAAAATAAGTTCGTAGAGGTTGAAAGGTTTTTCTTCCGGATTCTCCGGAGTGAGATTATTGGAGGTTGTTTGTTCAGTCATAACAGAAATTTCTATGGAAGTTTGAGAATGGGTTAGCGGAGAATGTTGACCAGCAAGCTGGCGATGGACACCAGGATGGAGGTGGCCGAAATCACCGTGGTGGTGGTGTTACCGATGTCGGAGTTCTTGGCCTTGGTCTTGTTCGGGGTGACATAGAGGATGTCGTTCTGCCGCAGGTAGAAATAGGGCGACAGCACCAGGTCGCTCTTGGTCAGGTCGAGTTCCTTGATTTCGCGCTTACCGTCGGCGTCCTCACGAATCAGCTTCACGTTGGTGCGCACGCCATACACGGTCATGTCGCCCGCCATGGCCAGGGCTTCCAGCACGTTCACCTTTTCGTTGCTCACGTTGAAGGTGCCCGGACGAGCCACTTCGCCCAGCACGGAAATCTTGTAGTTGGCCATACGCACTGTCACGATGGGGGCCTCTTTCAAATAAGGGGTCAGTTTCTCGCGAATCAGGTCTTCCGCCTGGTTCTTGGTGAGTCCGCCCACCTTCAGGCGGCCCAGCACCGGGAAGTCGATTTCACCCTTGTTGTTCACCAGATACTGCTGGAGGCTGGGCTGGGTGGTGGTGTTGATGTTGGTGAGTGCCGCGTTCAGCGGGGTCTGCACCGTCAGGTTGAACGGAGCGGATGCCTGCGGGTCGGTGGTGTTGATGGTAATGCTCAACAGGTCCTTGGGCATGATCTTGGCATCGTAGAGCGGAATCTCTTTTCCGTAGTTGTTTACCACTTCAGGGTCTTGCAGATAGGGCACTTTCTTGTAGGAAGTGCAACCGGCTGTCAGGGTCAAGGCCACTGCCAGGCAGGCAATTTTGTGTAATCTCATATTCTCTGTGTAACTAATTTGTTTTTTAATGATGTATAGGTGCCTGTGGGGCGTGCTTCGCCGTTACCTGTCCCAGTTGGCTTGTTCCGGGAGGGTAATCCACAGTGTGAGTAATAACCCTGCAAAAATAGGGTATATTTCGGTGTTGTGCAACGTTTCTTGACACTTTTCTGCTTCTTTTTTGATGTCTGAACAAAAAATGACGGATTTTTGAAAAAAATGGCCAGAGAATGGCCTGAACCTCTTTGTGTTTGTGTCAAAACGCACTGGCGTTTGGGGGAAAGCGTACTTGCGTTTCGGGGAAAACGCACGGGCGTTTGAAGGGAAACGTACTGGCGTTTTCCGGGGGGCGGAGGGCGGAAAAAAGTGGGAAAAACGGCCGAAAAACCGGACTGAAAATTTGTCTATCCGGCAGAAAATAAGTAAATTTATACTGTAAATCAAAAACGGATAATGACATGAACAGGATGCAACAGAACTTGAACAGGGAGTCCGGCGCGGACGAGGAGACGGGTTTCCGCCTCCGGGTGTACCGCAAAAACGAGTTGGCCCGGCTCTATTTTCCGCAGGCGGACAAAAAGGGGGCTTTACAGGGATTGTCGCGCTGGATAAAGCATTGCGCGGAACTGGAAAAGGCGCTCGAGGCGGCGGGCTACGACAAGAACCGGAAGTTTTATCTCAAGCCGGAAGTGGCGCTCATCGTAAAATTTTTAGGCGAGCCGTAAAAAAAGTCGCAAGGCGGCTTTTACGGCCTTTCTCTCAAAATTTCCAGGCTTTTTAAATGGAGGAGTTAATTATTATAATAATGGAGGGCGCGGGCCCCTGTGAGCGAACCCTGACCCAAAATTTGTTAATACGTAAGTTAATGCCTTGTGGGTTAGCGAATTGACTCGGGGTGACTTCTGTGCGGACCCTTGCAGGTTTTTTCGGAGGGGAAAACGGACGGCCGGAGGAGCTGCGGTCCTCTTGTCGCAAAGTAAAATTTTTCTTGAAAAAAACTCCAAAAATATTTTCGTATTAGAAAAAGTTTGTCAATCTTTGCAAGCGCAAACGGAAATCAACTGGTTTCCGCGTTGTATGAAAGTGTTTGCAAAAATGCTTTTTGAAGTTCGAAATAGAACTGATTATCTTTTTTGGCATATCGTTTTGTGACATATATCTGCAAAAAAGAAAAACACAGCACATTTCGATGGTAGGGAATATTTTGTCTTAAAAATAAATAAACAAAATGAAAATTAATAACTTTTTGTACTCGAGGTTTACGAAAATCGGAACCGAGGGTTATCTGGTGGTGCCGAGGGCTTTGCTGAATGAAGTGCTTAACATGGAACAGCCGTTCACACTGGCGCAGGCGTATCTGTATCTGTTCGTGCACAGTGCGTTCTGCGACCAGCCGAAGGAGGGGCTGAAAAGAGGGCAGCTGGTGTTTACCGCAGCCGAACTGGCGGAACGCTTCAAATGGTCGCAGTGGCTGGTGAGGCGCTTCCTCTACAACTTGCGCAGGATGGGAGTGGTGGAACTGGAAATGGTGCCGGGCGTGAAGTCGAAACTGACGATGTGTTTCTACGAGGCGCTGACGGGCGGAAAGGGGCAGCCGCTCACCACGGGCGAACGGAAGGACTGCTATGCCTTCTGGAAAAAGTATTACGGACTGCTGGGACGGGAGGCTACGGACTATTATGCCACAACCCTGGAATGGGCGCGGATGACGGGGGCCGAACGGAGGATGGCCATGGAGAACATGGTGGGCTATTTCCGCTCGCTGAACGACGTGCAGTACGTGAAGTCGGCCCCGAATTATTTGAAGTACAAGGCGTTTCTGATGCCGGAAAATATTGACGATTATTTAAAAAAGAATGTGTGATGGAAAAGAAGGATTTCAAGAAAAAGGAAATGACAGGTCTGGAATTGAACCTGTTGCATGCGGAAGAGGTGGAAAATGCCGTGCTGGGCGCGGTCATGCTGGAGCCGGTGTCGCTTCACGAAGTGGAGGGATTTGTGCGCGAGGAGATGTTTTACCAGCAGAAGCACCGGTATATATGGAGGGCCATCGAGTCGCTGTCGGCCAAGGGGCTGGAGCCTGACATCATCATGGTGACGCAGGAGCTGGCGGCAATGGGCAAGCTGGAAGAGGCGGGCGGAGCCTACGAGGTGACGCTCAAGACGGCGAACCTGGCCAGCTCGGCGCACTTGTGGGAGCACGTGCGGGTGTTGTATGAGTTTTATTTGAGACGCTCCATCGCGGAATGCATGATGCGGCGGCTGGGCGAGGTGACCGACCGGACGCAGGATGTGTATGAGGTGCTCCTGGGGCTCATGGCCGACCTGGAGAAGCTGGAGGAGAATTCGCCGCTGGAGGAGCATCTGCTGGACATGAAGGGGGTGATGAAAAAGACGTGCGGGCGCATCAGGGAACGGGTGGGCCGGAGCGTGAACGGAGTGACGGGCATCCCGACGGGGGTTCCGGAACTGGACCGCATAACGGGCGGATGGCAGCCGGGCAACTTGATTTTCACGGCGGGAAGGCCGGGGATGGGAAAGACGCAGCTGGGGCTGAAGTTTGCCTTGCACGCGGCGGAAAAGGGGTATAAAGTGCTTTTCTACACGCTGGAGATGATGAGCGAGGAGGTGGGCGAACGGGTGCTGATGATGCGGGCGCCGGAGCTTTACCGGAAGGTGAAGGGCGGATATACGACGGAGCAGGAGGTGGACGACCTGTGCCGCGTGGGCGACGAGGTGGCGGAATGCCGGATGATGGTGGACGACACGCCGTATGTGAGTATCGACCGCTTGTGTGCCGGGGCTCAGACGGTGAAGTCGCGCTGGGGACTGGATCTGGTGGTGGTGGACTACCTGCAGCTGCTGGGCACTGTGGCCCGGACGGGACGTACCCGCGAGCAGGAGGTGGCGGAGTGTTCGCGCCGGCTGAAGGCGCTGGCCCGTTCGCTGGAGTGTCCGGTCATCGTGGCGAGCCAGTTGAACCGCCAGGTGGAGCAGACGTTCGACCATCGGCCGGAACTGAAGCATCTGCGCGAGAGCGGGGCCATTGAGCAGGATGCCGACCTGGTGATCATGCTGCACCGCAACGAGCGTGGGGGTGACCCGAAACGCTGCGGGTTGATTGTGGCGAAAAACCGTCACGGGGAGGCGAGCCAGCCGAACACGAGCGTGGAAGTGGACTTGTTCTGACGGGTTGCGGATTTTTTTTTCTTCGAATGTCTTCACAGGTCGTCGTATCTCTACTTGCCGGGAAAGGGAGGTCGTATCTTTGTCTCAGAAACGAAAAACAATGAATAATGAATAATGAAGAATGAAAAATGAATAATGAGGAATGGGCGCGCGTTTCCTGGTTTTATTGATTCTTCAGTCTTTATTCTTTGTTCTGGACTTTTCGCTTTTAATTTTTAACTTTTAATTTTTAACTCTTAATTGTTTGACTTATGAAAAAGACAGTGACTTATTCAGTAGTAGGACGTGTGAACCCGGCAGACCGTGAAAGTGGTGAAGTGAAATATTATGCACAGTCGCAGGCACGCGGCGAGATGGGCATCCGCGAGATTTCGGAACGTATCCAGCAGATGTGTACCGTGACCCGTGCCGACGTGATGGCGGTGCTGACGGCGCTGGAGGAAATCGTGTCGGAAGGACTGCAGGGCGGCGAAATCGTGCGCCTGGGCGAACTGGGCTCGCTGCAGCTGAGCCTGAGCGGCGAGGGGGCCGACACGGAAGAGACTTTCTCCGACTCGCTGATTGAGAAGGTGCGTGTGCTGTTCCGTCCGGGCACGGTGATGCAGGAGGCCATCAACAACCTGGCGTTCGAGAAGGTGCCGGTGAAGTATGCCAAGAAAGATGAGGAAGAAGACGGCATGGGGGCTTAATCTTAGGAGGCAACGATGAGAGTGACAAGGGTGAAATGGATTGTAATCAGGGTGCTGAAGTGTCTGCTTTGCATCCTGGTCGGCAAAAAACTGGATTGTGATGAGAAAAATTGACATGATTGTCATCCACTGCACGGCTACGAGGGCGGATTCCCCGCTCTCGCCTGCCGAGCTGACGAGGATGCACCGGAAAAGGGGGTTCAAGTGTTGCGGGTATCATTATTATGTGCGCAGGGACGGTCAGATTTGTACCATGAGGCCGGTGGAGCGTGAGGGGGCGCACGCCAGGGGCTACAACGCGCGGAGCATCGGCATAGCCTACGAAGGGGGACTGGACGAGAAGGGCTGGCCGGCGGACACGCGGACGGAGCTGCAGAAGCGCTCGCTGCGGGTGCTGGTGAGGGTGCTGAAGGAGGATTTCCCCACGATTACAAGGGTGGTGGGGCATCGCGACCTGAGCCCGGACCTGGACGGCGACGGAGTGGTGGAACCGGAGGAATGGACCAAGGCTTGTCCTTGCTTTGATGTGGAACGGGAGCTGTGATGGCTCCCGTTTTTTTGTTGCAAATTCAATTTTATGGTGTATCTTTGCAAAAATATTCACTTCTAGTTCTTTATGGAGAATCTGTATATCGTACTTCTTGCTTTTGTATCGGCGGTGGCCATGGGGCGGATGATTATCCCGAATATCTTGATTATCTCAATGCGGAAACGCTTGTTCGACGTGCCCGACGCGCGCAAGGTGCACAAAAGGCCGGTGCCGCGGCTGGGGGGAGTGACGTTCTTCCCGGTCATCCTGTTCGCGATGTGTGTGTTCACGGCGCTGCGGGTGGTGACGGGCAACGGTCCGGACGAGATGCACGTGGAGCGGGTGGCCTGCGAGTTCATGTTTCTGGTGGGCGGCCTCACGCTGCTGTATATCGTGGGCATCGGCGACGACCTGGTGGGGGTGCGCTACCGGCGGAAGTTCGTGATTCAGATTCTGTCGGCGGCGATGATTCCGCTGTCGGGCTTGTACATCAACGACTTCTACGGGCTTTTCGGCCTGGGCATGATTCCGGCGGCGGTGGGCGTTCCGCTGACGATGCTGCTCACGGTGTTCATCACAAACGCGGTGAACCTGATTGACGGGATTGACGGACTGGCATCGGGGCTGAGCATGGTGGCGCTGCTGGTGTTCGGGGTGCTCTTCGTGGAGCTGAACCAATGGATGTATGCCATGCTGGCTTTCGTGACGGTGGGGGTGATCATTCCTTTCTTCTCGTACAATGTGTTCGGACGGGCGGAGATGGGGCGCAAGATTTTCATGGGCGACACGGGGAGCCTGACGCTGGGCTTCATCCTGAGTTTCTTCGTGGTGCGCTATTGCATGTACGACCCGGTGATGCTGCCGGCGCTGAAGGACAACCCGCTGCTGGTGTCGTTCAGTGTGCTGCTGGTGCCGTGTCTGGACGTGGTGCGGGTGGTGATGCGCCGGGCGCGCAACAAGCAGCCGCTGTTCATGCCCGACAAGACGCACATCCACCACAAGTTCCTGGCCATGGGGTTCTCGCCGCGCCGGGCGATGGTGACCATCCAGCTGATGTCGGCATGCTTCTTCGTGTTTACGATGGTGGCCATCCGCTACCTGGACAACACGCTGGTGCTGCTGGCGGATATCGCGCTCTGGACGCTGCTGAATGTGTGGTTCAACCGGGTGATAAAAAAGCGTGAGTAATTTTTTTAGACATAAGAACAAAAGGACATAAGTTTTTTTTGTGTGCGTGCATCCCCCTCCCGTTATTCATTATTCATTTTTCATTATTCATTATTTTGTTCTTCTGTCTGAAAAGCGGGCATAAAAAAAGGGAATCTTCCCAGACTCCCAATCTTCATTAACCTTAAATCTAATACCATGAAAAACACAGTGCAAAGGTAAGGGTTTTATGTTATGAAACATATAAATTGCACAAGAATCTGCGTGATATTAACACTATTTATACTTTCTCCCGCGCGAAGGCCGATTTAGCCCCTTTGAACCGCGTTTTTTTGCAAATTAGAGAGGGGCTGAGGTTTGGTGGTTAGGGGGAAAACTGTATCTTTGTCGATAAAACTAAAAAATAGACGGAATGAAGAAACACTTCGCTAGACTGGCGCTGTGCTTCTTTCTGCTGGGGACGGCCCATGCCTATGCCCAGAGCGGAATGACGGACAGCCAAGTGGTAGAATATGTACAGCAGGCGCTTCAGGCGGGAAAAGACCAGCAGACCATCGCCATGGAACTGTTGGCCAAGGGTGCCACGCAGGATCAGCTGCTGCGGTTGAAATCGCAGTACGAGGGTGCGGCGGGGGACTCGGCGTCGGGTGCCACGGAAGAAGCTGCTCCGGCCACGGATACGGGCAGCCGGACACGGAAGACGGCTCCGGCGGCGGCACAGGGAAAGACCGGCGAGGCGGATGCCAGCCTGTGGACCGACGGCATGAAGCAGAGTATGGAACGGCGGAAATCGCTGAAGGCGGCTCCCACGGGCGAGGACGAGGTGTTCGGACGGAACATCTTCAACCAGGAGAAGCTGACTTTCCAGCCGAACCTGAGCATGGCCACGCCGGAGAACTATTCGCTGGGACCGGGCGACGAACTGATTGTGGACGTGTGGGGGGCCAGCCAGAACACGATGCGGCTGGAAATCTCGCCCGACGGCTACGTGAACATCGCCAACGTGGGACCGGTGTACCTGGCGGGGATGACCATCCAGGAGGCGCGGCGGGTGCTGAAGCAGGAGCTGGGCCGGATTTATGCCGACGCGGGCAACCAGATTCAGGTGACGCTGGGCAACATCCGCACCATCCAGGTGAACGTGATGGGCGAGGTGGTGGCGCCGGGCACGTATGCGCTGTCGTCGCTCTCCACGGTGTTTTATGCCTTGTACGTGGCCGGAGGGGTGAGCGACATCGGCAGCCTGCGCAATGTGCAGGTGGCCCGCGGCGGACGGACGGTGGCACGGCTCGACGTGTACGACTATATTTTGAAGGGGCAGATTCGCGACGACATCCGCTTGCAGGACGGCGACGTGGTGATGGTGCCTACCTTCGAGGAACTGGTGAAAATCAAGGGTAAGGTGAAGCGGCCGATGTGGTACGAGATGAAGCACGGCGAGTCGGCGGCTACCTTGTTGAAATATGCCGGAGGATTTTCTTCGGATGCTTACCGGAAGAGTGTCAGCGTGTTACGGAAAAACGGAAAAAATTTTTCGGTAAAGACGGTAGACGATACGAATCTTTCGACGTTTATATTGTCAGACGGCGATGTGGTGACGGTGGATTCCATCCTGAACCGTTTCGACAACCGTCTGGAGGTGAAAGGGGCGGTGTATCACCCGGGGCTGTACGAGCTGAGCGGTTCGCTCAACACGGTGCGGCAGCTGGTGGAGAAGGCCGACGGACTGCTGGGCGAGGCTTTCACGGGGCGCGCGGTGCTGTATCGCGAGCGGGAAAACCTGACGCGGGAGGTGCTGCCGGTCGACATCGAGGGCATCCTGAACGGGACGTCGCCCGACATTGCCTTGCAGAAGAATGACATTTTGTATATTCCGAGCATCCACGACCTGCAGGATCTGGGACGGGTGAGCATCAGCGGCGAGGTGAACCGGCCGGGAAGTTACCCGTATGCGGACCATCTGACCCTGGAGGACCTGGTGATTACGGCGTGCGGGTGGATGTGGCGCGCCGTATCCGCGACCCGAAGAGCACGGAGGAACCGGAAAGGATAGGGCAGAATTTCTCGTTCGGCCTGAAGGACGGTTTCGTGGTGGACGGGCAGCCGGGCTTCGAGCTGCAGCCTTACGACCAGGTGTACGTGCGCCGCAGTCCGAGCTATGCGGAGCAGCTGAACGTGACGGTGGAGGGCGAGGTGCTCTACGGCGGCGACTATGCGCTGAACACGAAGAGTGAACGCCTGAGCAGTCTGGTGCAGCGGGCCGGAGGGGTGACACGCCATGCGTATGTGCGCGGGGCGAAGTTGCGCCGGGTGGCCAACGAGGAGGAGCTGCGACGCATGGAGGACGTGGTGCGGATGGTGCGCCGGGAAATCGGCGAGAACCTGGCCAACGCGCTGGGCCTGAAGGTGGACAGCACGTTCACGGTGGGCATCGACCTGGAGGAGGCACTGGCTCATCCGGGGGGCGACGCCGACGTGGTGCTGCGCGAGGGCGACGTGCTGATGGTGCCGGAATACAACAATACGGTGAAGGTGAACGGAGCGGTGATGATGCCCAACACGGTGTCGTATGCACAGGGCAAGGGCGTGAAGTATTACCTGAGCCAGGCCGGGGGCTATTCGGCCAACGCCAAGAAGAACCAGAAGTTCATCATTTACATGAACGGACAGGTGGCGGAGGTGAAAGGCAGCGGCAGGAAACAGATTGAGCCGGGATGTGAAATCGTGGTGCCG
>OHLH01001273.1_pt1 | contig 13207 bp, 9 predicted proteins | sample 1569061 | NCBI WGS metagenome assembly OHLH01 (sample SAMEA3879603, study PRJEB24766) | human gut metagenome | biome: human-associated habitat; feature: feces | place: USA | collected 1985/1987
TTTTTGTAAAATCATTTACTCTTTACACTTTGAATTATACAGGAAGCTACTATATTGTTAAATTAGCATATTTTCGTATGTCTTTTTCCCACATTTCACTAACAACTGTAAGCAATTTGCGAGCGAAAGACCTACTAAACATATCTTCCTTGATTGATTAGTAGGTCTTATCACTTAAACAACTTATAATATTCTCTGCAGAAACCTACTAAACCAACAACTTGCTCTATATTAGTAGGCTTCATGTACCTGTGCATAGTCAGATTCACGCAGCATATTCAACAAAACATTTTAATTAATCATATATCTTATCAAATATTCCGCCATCAGAGAAAAACTTCTGTGTAGCCGCTTCCCAGCCACCAAAATACCCGATATCCGCCATGTCAATGTCCTTGACAATCCATTTGCCGTCGGAAAGGATTTCCTTGATATTTCTTGAATCACTGGAAGCCTCGTATTCCTTCTGGATATCCTTATTTACAGGACGGTAGAAATTCTGTGCCTCAAGCCTCTGTGCGTCATCGGTGTACAGGAAAGATAGATAGGCATCAGCAAGCTCCTCCGTGCCATTCATCTGCGTGACCTCGTCAACCTTCGCAACCGTCGGCTGGCACAATACAGATGCTGACGGAACGACAATTTCATACTCGCCTGGATATTCCTGTAATGCGAAAAATGCTTCATTTTCCCATGCAATCAGAACATCCCCCTGTCCGTTCTCTGCAAATGTGGTAGAAGAACCTCTTGCACCTGAATCAAGCACTGCCACATTCCTGTAAAGTCTCGTAACACTAGCCTGAACCTGTTCCTCAGTCTGTCCCTGCTTTTTAAAATAATACCATGCCGCAAGAAAATTCCATCTGGCTCCTCCGGAAGTCTTAGGATTAGGGGTAATAACCTTAACCCCGTCATTAAGAAGGTCGTCCCAGTCCTTAATATTCTTAGGATTACCCTTTCTTACAAGAAAGACAATCGTAGAAGTGTAAGGCGAGCTGTCATCAGAATAATCATTGATATACCCATCATCAATCAGCCCTTCGTCCCTTATAACATTAACATCGCCCTCAAGAGCAAGCGTGACAACATCAGCCCCAAGACCATTAGCAACCTCAAGTGCCTGCTTTCCAGAGCCTCCATGAGACTGGATAACCTCAACCTTTTCACCAGTCTTACCATACCAGTAATCCTCAAAAAGCCTGTTATACTCCTTATAAAACTCTCTGGTAGCATCATAAGAAACATTAACAAGTTCCGTCTTCTTCTGCCCACAGCCAGAAAGTCCAATAAAAGTCAGGCAAAAAATCATACCTAAACATATTAACTTTTTAAAAAAATGTGTATTCATAATTATAGCCTAACTCCTACAAAATATATTCCAAAACCAGGCAAAGCAGCGAAGCAAGCTTTGCCAAACCCAAGGTAAAGCAGCGAAGCGCCCTTTACCGCACGTCTGCCAACACTTCCAACCCTGAAGTAACACCACGCAGCGGGGAAGACCCACAGCAGCACCAGACTTGCAACCATACGCAGGGCACTTTGGAGCCGCCGGCACTTAGCATGTCAGGACAGCCTCACAAAGTGAGGCGAATCCTGACACGCTTAGTACCGCTGCGTGCGACAAGTAGCGCAAGCGTGCCTGCGTATGGTTGTAAGTTCTGGTGCAGCGTCCGTTCTTCCCACAGCCTACGCATTCTTCTTAATAAACTCAGCCACATCCGCAGTAGTTGCGTCAACCTCAGACTCCCAGCCTGCAAGGACTTCTGCACCATCAATCTTAATATCTGCTTTCTCTTTAAGTGCAAGAATAACAACAATACCTGCATTTACAAGGTGAGTCACAACATTTGTATAATCCTCGCCTTCTGCCGGAACATACAGATATACATGCTTGCTGTCAAGAAGAAGCTCCTTCTCAACCTTCTTTAAGAAATCAACATTAATCTTGTCTGAAAGAACAGCCTCAACAACAACAGGCTTCTGGTTGTTAAGCTCCGCTCTGAAAGCTGCGTCAACTTCCTTAACATCATCAGCTGTCTCATTAACTTCACGGACAACGCCGCAGGCACTAGTCATATTAGTAACACGGTCTATGAGGATAAGCTCGCCCATAGTCTTGTGAAGATTGAATTCATCAACAACAATTACATCAGCAAGAGAAATCTTGCATACTGCGATTTCATTTTTCTTAAGGAGAGCTGCCGGCTTCTCCTCACCTGTATTAACATCAATAGTATTGACAATCTCGGTAACAACGCCTGGAATTAGTCTTGTTCCAAGCTTTACAAAAAAGTTCTTGTTATTAGTAAGAACATCATCATCCATCCAGAGGATAGTAGCAGTAATCTCAGTTGCAAGCTTTAAGTCAGCGCCTGCTGCAAGAACAGAACCTCTTGAAACATCAACCTCACGGTCTAACTGGATAGTAACCGGCTGGCCGATAGAAGCAGTCTGGGCTTCCTTGTCACCGACATGGATACTCTTTACATGAACATGCTCCTTAGTTGGAAGAGTGATAATCTCATCACCAACAGATACGCTTCCTGCCTCAATCTGACCCTGGAAACCACGGAATTCATGATTTGGACGGCATACTCTCTGAACAGGCATGTAGAAGCCCTTTTCTTCCTCAGTATCATCAACATCAACCTGCTCAAGATAAGGAAGAAGTGCCTGACCCTTATACCAAGGAATATTTTCAGACTTAGTTGTTACATTGTCACCCTCAGTTGCCGAAACAGGGATAACAACTACATCTGCAAGTGAAAGCTCCTTAGTAAGCTCTGCTATCTGCGCATTAATCTCGTTGAAACGCTCCTCACTGTAACCAACAAGGTCCATCTTATTAACTGCAAATACAAAATGCTTAATTCCCATGAGTGCGCAGATTCTTGCGTGTCTCTTAGTCTGGATAAGCACGCCCTGCTTTGCATCAACAAGGATTACTGCAAGGTCTGCAAATGAAGCACCAACCGCCATGTTTCTTGTGTACTCCTCATGTCCCGGAGTATCAGCAACGATAAAGCTTCTGTTGTCAGTTGTAAAATATCTGTAAGCAACATCAATAGTAATTCCCTGCTCTCTCTCAGCCATAAGACCATCAAGAAGAAGTGAATAATCAATCTTACCTTCACGGCTTCCGACCTTGGAATCAAGCTCTAACGCCTTCTCCTGATCTGCATACAATAACTTTGAATCATATAAAATGTGTCCGATAAGTGTAGATTTTCCATCATCAACACTACCGCATGTAATAAATTTAAGTAAACCTTTCATTCTAGAAGTACCCCTCTTTCTTTCTTCTTTCCATGCTTCCTGCTTCCTCATGGTCTATAACACGGCTTGTTCTCTCTGATTCAACCGCACTTAAAGTCTCTTCGATAATCTCGTCAAGAGTTTCTGCGTCTGACTCAACACCGCCTGTAAGTGGATAACAGCCAAGAGTTCTGAATCTTACCTTCTTCATCTGTGGCTTCTCGCCCGAAAGAAGTCTCATTCTGTCATCATCAACCATGATGATATTGCCGTCACGGTATACAACAGGTCTTTCTGCTGCAAAATAAAGAGGTACAATATCAATCTTCTCTCTCTGGATGTACTGCCAGATATCCTTCTCAGTCCAGTTAGAGATAGGGAAAACTCTCATGCTCTCGCCCTTGTGAATCTTAGTGTTGTAAAGCTTCCACATTTCCGGACGCTGGTTCTTAGGATCCCATGCCTGTGCTGTATTTCTGAAAGAGAAAATTCTCTCCTTAGCTCTTGATTTCTCCTCGTCTCTTCGTCCACCGCCAAATGCTGCTGTAAAGCCGTATTTGTTAAGTGCCTGCTTAAGAGCCTGAGTCTTCATGATATCAGTGTAAGCTGAACCGTGGTCAAATGGATTAATTCCCTGCTTAACACCCTCTTCGTTAGTGTAAGTAAGCATTTCGATTCCAAGCTTCTTGGCTGTCTCATCTCTGAACTTAATCATTTCCTTGAACTTCCATGTTGTGTCGATGTGAAGAAATGGAAATGGTGGCTTCTCCGGGTAGAATGCTTTCATTGCAAGATGAAGCATAACTGAGCTGTCCTTTCCTATAGAATACAGCATTACCGGCTTTTCGCATTCTGCTGCAACTTCCCTTATAATATATATCGCCTCTGCTTCGAGTGCGTCCAAATGTGATAAATTACCCATGATATTCCCCCCTAATATTTATTAGATTCCTGTCTGTTGACCTCAAGCGTCTTAACTGTTCCGTCTGGCGAAGTCACCGTCCATGTATTGATGCTTCCATTCTGTCTGAACGAAAGAGTGCTTCCTTTGCCGCCGACATCAGCACCCAGAAAGAAATTAATTGCCTCAAAACGACATTCTTTAAGACATGATGTGCAACCCCAGCAGTCCTTGACATGCTTTATAAATGCTTTTCCATCAGTATCTTTCTTAATAAGATTGCCAGGACAGGCTTCAACGCACTTCCCGCAGCCAACGCATTTTAACTTATTTATCTGAATGCTCATAGCTGTCGCCTCCCCTCACAAGGTCTCTTATGATTATCTTAATCTCGCCATTCTCCTTGCGGGAGTTGACATATTTTAACCAGTCATCACTCTTAGCCGGATAATCCATATTCTCCGCAAAGCTGTGCCAACGGGTTTCTTTTCTTGCTTTCAAATGTGCTATAACACTTCTGCACACCGTAAGTCTTTCTCTTATCTCATAGATTCTAAGCAAGTCATCTGCATCCTGTGCCGCAAGATTATCAATGCTCTGCTCTAAGAATTTAATCTTCTCATCTGCAAGCTCAAGTCTTGCTTCATTGTACTGATAATCAGTGCTTATGCCACCTGCGTACTGGTCCATAATCTTCTGCATTGCTTCCTCAGTCTGCTCGATATCAACCAGTCCCTGCTTATTATTAAGAAATCTCTCATACTCGCTCTTCTTTGCAAATGCGTTCTCAGACAATTCTGAATCTGCCACCTCATTTACAACAAAGCCCTTTCCTGAGCCTTCAAGCCTTTCAGCTATTGCCTGTGCTGCAATCTCGCCCTCTGCCAGAGCTCCTGTTACATATTTCTGAGGACATCCGCCTGCAACATCACCCGCTGCATAAAGCCCGTGGATTGTAGTCTCTCGGTTATTGTCAACCCAGTAACCACTCGCCGTATGACCTCCGACTATGTATGGCTCAGTTCCTTCTATCTCAACATTTTCTTCAGAAGGACCGCCCGCCGCCTCAAGCCACTTAAGCGTCTGGCTCGGTGCCATGTTAAGATATGCTTTGTAAAGGTCTTCCTCCTGCTCCCTGCTTATTCCCTTAGTTCCAAGATAGCAAGGACCTCTGCCCTCGCGGTTCTCAGTAACTGTTCCATAAAGTCTCTGTGAAGTTGTAAGACCATATTTGTTCTCATACACTTCACCGTTGGAATTAAGCTGCTTTGCCGGAACTCCCTGTGCGATAGTTCCTGTCGGAGCAATCGTATCTTTACATCTTAAAGCAATGAATCTCATCTCAAATGTGGTCATCTCCGCTCCTGCATTGATTCCCATTGCATATCCGGCTCCTGTATTGAACGGTGGATACCACATTTTATGTCTTGAAAATCCAGAATTGTTAGGTCTGTAAAGACCTGCCGCTCCGCCAGTAGCCACAAGAACTGCCTTCGCATTTATCTCATAGAACACTGCATCATTGACATCAAATCCGTATGCACCTTTAATCTCGTTATTCTCTACTATGAAATCTGTTATATTCAGGTGATTGATTACCGTTACATTGTCCTGCTTCTTAACTGCATCTGCCAGTATCGGCTTGATATTCTCACCATTTATCTTAATATTGCGGTTTCCTCTCGCAACATATTCTCCATTCTCGTCCTTGAGTATTACAAGTCCTAAGTCCTCCATTATCTTAGTGACATGATTAAGCCTCTCAGACATTGAAAGAAGCAAATCCTCTCTTACAATTCCATCTGCATCTTTCTTACAATAATCAACATAGTCCTGTGGCACCCTGCCTTTAGTGATGTAGGCATTAATTGCATTAACACCTGCAGCAAGACATCCGCTTCGTACAATGTTCGCCTTCTCAACAATCAGTACATCAATGTCTTTCTTCTTTCCAAGCGTAATACCTGCAAAACACCCTGCCGTTCCGCCACCTATAATAAGTACATCTGTGTCAATAATTCTATTCTTCAACCTTCATGTACCTCCTCGCATATTTCTGCATAATCTTCTTGCAAAATCTATTTCCATATAAACATAGTATCTTGGTATGTAAATCATTATATTCTCAATTTCTTATTTGTCAATAGGGTTTTTGCAGATTATTGTTATTTGAATTGTGGGGGAGCCAGGTATTGGCTCGGTATTAGCTGAGTATGGGGCTGGATATTGGCCTAGTAAGGAGCTGGGTATTGGCTGGGTGCCTACTAATCTCCCTCTTTTCTCAACTTTAATAGGTCTTTCTCGGTTGATTTCCTCTCTCCTGCTCTTTATCTTGCTTAATTTTGCCTACTAATCTTCCATTTTCCTCAACTTTAGTAGGTCTTTCACAACTATTTTCTTCCCATCCGCTCATCTTCTTGCTTGATTTCGCCTACTAATCTTCCACTTACGCTCTCTTTAGTAGGTCTTTCCCAGCTGTTATCCTCTCTCCTGTTCTTTATCTTGCTTGATTTCACCTACTAATCTGCTGCTTACGCTCTTTTTAGTAGGTCTTTCCCGGCTGTTATCCTCCCTACTGCTCTTTATCTTGCTTGATTTTGCCTACTAATCTTCCACTTCTATCAGCTTTAGTAGGTCATCCCCAAAAAAAGAACTTGATTTTATACGAAAAATATATACATAATAAAGCGGAGCAAATATAACACTTAAACAATTGTATACACCATGTCAAAATGGTTATTATATATGTAATGACTAATATACGGCTGTCACCTATACAACAGCAGATGACAGCCGTATATACCTAATCTCAAGGAGGTTTTATGATAATAGATTTTCATACACATACATTTCCAAATGAACTCGCTGACAGGGCTGTTGGTACATTAGCCCACAGTGGCGGCATCCATAACTATCTTGACGGAAGAGTGGACTCACTTAAAGAATCCATGAAAAAGGCAGGCATTGATTACTCCGTACTGCTTCCCGTGGCAACCAAGCCTAATCAGTGCGACACAATCAATACACTTGCTTTAAAGACTAATGAAACAAGTAAGACAACCGGGCTAATTTCATTTGGGGCAATACACCCGGCTTGTGAGAATTTCAGAGAAATATTGAACTGGCTTTCCAACAATGGTTTCAAAGGCATCAAGCTTCACCCGGTTTTCCAAAAAACCAATATAGATGATATGCAGTCATTAAGGCTTATAGAATATGCATCAGCACTCGGGCTTATAATACTTATACATGCAGGCTTCGATGTAAGCTTTCCGGGCTGCGATGAATCAAGCGTAGACAGGCTTACAACAATGATTCAGGAAGTAAAACCAGAAAAACTCGTCCTTGCACACATGGGTGGCTGGGGACAATGGAACGAAGTTTCCTCCATATTAAAGGAAGATTACATGAAAAATGTATATCTTGATACCTCATCATGCATCAAGAAGCTCAATCACAACGCAAGCCTTCCAATAGAAAAATTCAAGAAAATGGTCAACATTCACGGTGCAGACCACATATTATTCGGCTCTGACAGCCCGTGGGACGACCAGAAAGACGCAGTAGATTTAATAAAAGAATGTGGATTTTCAGAAAAAGATACCGATGCAATACTGGGTAAAAATGCGGTTACACTCCTTAATCTATAATTCAATCAGAAAGTTTTGCGGTTATAACCTAAAAATTTTTTACAGTTTATTTTTTCGACAACGCACATATTCACCAAACATAAATCAAGCAGGCTGTCCCACATAACAGCCTGCTTACAATTTAACCACAAATAAAATCATCCCCACCACATGCACAACAAGCATAGCAGGAACCGTATACTTAAAATACCACTTTTTTGTCTTATGTCTGAACATCTGCATTGCAATAAAAGCTCCAAGCGAACCGCCGATTAGCACTGTAATAAGAAGAGTCGCCTCCCTTACGCGCCATTTGTTGTGTATCGCTTTCCACTTATCAATTCCATACAAAGCAAATGTTACTACATTAATAATCAATAAATATATTCCTATAATCTTAAGCATTACTTTTCTTTAAATGCATAATCCCAAGTCTTAGCATTGCCTGACTTATTTTGCACAATCGACATCTGCCATTTTGCATCATCTTTATCCGTGCTGTCCTTAACAGTATAATATGGCGACTTTCCGCTATCCGACATATAGATTATGACGCTGTCTCCTTTCGCATCTGGTGTATCCATTGTACCATAGAATACGTAAGATGCATACGAATATTCCGTATCAATGCTCTTGCTGCTAATATACTGCGTATTCTCCTGCGGCTTATGCTCTTTAACATACATTTCGCGCTTCTCAATCACAACTTCCGGATACTTAGTCTTAAGAAATTCTTCCGCTTCCTGTGCCGTTTCCTGAGACACCTTTGCTGTGCGATTCTCCTGAACCTTAGATATCACCGGCTTAATGAGTAGTATTACTGCAATTACCACAACAATAAATACTGCAAATACAATAGCCAAAGTCACCCTTTTCTTAACAACATTTTTATCATCCATAAATCTCGCCCTCCTTTTTCAATGTCTCTTATTAAAAATGTGCTTCTTTATTTACCACAATTATATAACACGAAACTTACATCCAGCTTACATTCACATATAATATACATTTTTACTTGCCAATCTCATGATAATCTGCTAAACTACACAGGCTGTGTTATGACACAGTAACAAATAGTGTGTTCGAGACCTTCCACACGTAAAACAAAACTAAAGGAGAATTGAATATGAAGAAAAAAGGAATGAGTGTGAAATTCATCACACAGGCCGCTGTAATTGCAGCAATCTACGTAGTACTTGTAGTAATCTTTAACTACATCAGTTTTGGACCAGTCCAGTTTCGAATCGCAGAGGCACTTACAATACTGCCTTACTTTACACCTGCAGCAATCCCTGGATTATTTGTTGGATGTATAATTGCTAATATTCTTGGTGGTGCAATCGTATGGGATGTAGTATTTGGAAGTATTGCAACACTTATCGGTGCAATCGGAACATACCTGTTAAGAAAGCATAAATGGATTGCACCAGTTCCACCAATTGTTGCTAACACAATCATTGTACCATTCGTACTTAAGTTTGCTTACGGCTCAGAGGGCATGTTTGCAATGTTCTTCGTTACAGTTGGCGCTGGCGAGATAATCGTATGCGGAATCATCGGCATGATACTTTTATATGCACTTACACCAGTAAGACATGTAATCTTCGGTGATGCAGAGTAATTCGCACAACACATAAAACACAAGGCAGAAGAACTACCTAAGAAATTCAGGTAAATCTTCTGCCTTTTTCAATATCCTTATTCACCCTTTCACCATATACTCACATTCCCCATCACAGCCACAAGCACAATCACCGCAGCCATAAGAAGCACAGACACAACCCTTCCGCGCACCTCAGAAAAACGGCTGCACAGTACATATGTAACTGCAAATGTAATGAGCATGGCAATCAGTCTCACAATCAGGCGGATTACCATAAATGTTCCAACAGTAATATGAAGTCCGCAGTCCCTCATGAATGTAAGGCTCATAAGCGGTGCGTCCGTGTACGGCATGCCGTAATAGCTTCGCAAATGTATCATATCAATTCCATACACAAAAACATACAGGACTATGCACAACACTAGAGATGCTACAATCCGCTTAACCTTAACAGTGTTCTTTCCGCTTGCAGCATTGACAATATATTTAGTTCCTGTGCTTGTCTCAATTCCGATATTCTCAGAGACAATAAGCACAACAGACACAAGCAGAGCCATAAGAATCACAATCTCTCTTGCCTTTCCATACTTGCCGAATATTTCCTCGTATCCTCTGTCCGACATCATATATCCGTCAATTCCAGTCTCTTCCTTAAGTGTATCTAGATATTCCTGCTTCTGCTCAAATTCCCTCACCGCAGCATAACGCGACGCATAAATAGAGACTGTCGAATTAATATCAGATAATTCATCAATTCCAATTTCACCATTTTCATACTGTTCAGAAGCTTCCATACTTTTCTGAACAGCCTGCATGTAATCAGCTCTGCGTTCATCAATCAAGGCAGTTATCTGGGAATAATCAGCTCCGCCCTTTTCAATATATATCCTGTCACGTTCTCTTGAATTGTCCGAAAAAGCCATCTTTCCATAACTTATAAAATACATAACAACCAGCATAAGCACTACAATAACCGTAATACCCCTGCTTGTCACAAGCAGTTTATGAAGTTCCTTGAATACAACAGGCACATTTGCAAAAATATGCTGATATCCGGCATACAGCTTATCAGTAATCTGCGTCAGCACATTTTTACCCTGACTCGGACGCATTAACACTGTTCCCGCAATGCATGCAGCCACGGACAACACAAGAAGCACCATAAGAGCCCAGAACATAATAGCCGGTTCAGATATAACAAAACTTCCCTTTCCACGGTTCGCATATGTGCTGATAACCTCGTTTACCTTCATAAGACGGACAATATTAATCTGCTTAAATGCACTGTAAATGCTATGAAGTCCTATTTTGTAATACATAAACACTTCAAGTCCTGCAATCACCCCTGTAAGAATAAGTGCATGATTTCTCTTTCTGTTGACAACAAATACAGCCCATAAAGCCACGCTTAGCACCAGTACCGCAAAAGTGCTGTATACATAATTGTATAGCACGAACCCCATCTGGCTCATTGGCACAGCAAATCTTTCAAATGCCTGTATGGACTGAACCGGCGCATTGAGCACCCCTGCTCCGCCGTATAACAGCAGCGCTACTGCAAATGTTGTAAAATACAGACCCGCTGTTATAACCACGCCAGAGCCTGCGATAATAAACAGTCTGTGCAACGCAAGCCGAAGCCTTCCGCTTCCTGCCGAATGTACAATCCCCCACATTCCATTATCACGCTCACCCGACAGACCGTATATTATGAAAACCATTATAATCAGCGCGAAATAAAATGTGTAATAATAATTCACAAAACTGCCTGCCGCCTTATTATTAACAAGATAAAGCGATACATCAGCTACCTTTTCAAAATCCTTACCTGTCTTAACAATATTATTATATGTAAAGCTGTTCTTGTCAGAAAATATAGAGAAAGTCATAAGCTGCTGTGCATTAGTCTGAATCTGCTTCATGTCTTCAGGATACTTCTTTATATATTCCAACTGGCTTTCTATATCCCTTAATACCGTCAGAAACAGAAGCTGTTCACTCTCAGACAGCGACTTATATTTTTCCAAAACCTCAGATGTATAATTGTCAACCGCCGCCTCAGACTCCACGCCCGGCTGTACATCGGATTCCGCCACACCCTGCTTATCAGCCTTCCTGTAACTTAATATCCTCTTTATATCCGAATCCACCGCATTTATCGCAACCTCAATATCATAATTGCCATAGTAATCAACACACCACTGCCGCTGCGCGGTTTCAAACCTTAATTCCTTAATCCCTGCGCCCTTTGTCTGCTGATACACATACAACGATACATTAATAATAAGTAATGCGATAAAGCCAATGACAACTTTCCTGTTAATCAGTCTCCTAAACTCGTTCATATTCCGCCCCTCACTGTGTAAGCCCACTTCAAAATCACTTAACAGGAACTATCTCCACACTGCTGCTAATATTGCTCTTATCAATATACGACAGCTTATTAGAGTAGCCTATGAACAGGTACTTGTCGTCGCCGTAGTACAGATTACTCATTTTCCTTCTGTCGAGTTCTATAGTATTGACAAGTGTTCCGTCTGGATTGAGTACAAATATTTTTTCATCAATAAAATTAGTAATCTGGGTTGCACTTCCTGCACCACCGTTACACATATATATGTACTTTCCATCATATGACAAGGCTGCCATTACTATTGAATCATCAGCCTTATACAACAGTTTGCCATCATTTTCATTAAGCTTTCTTGAATAAAGCCCCTTATCTATCACGAAATAGTACAGAATTCCATTGTCTGTATCAACATAATAATCAGATATATTCTTATCAGATACCAGTTCTGCGCTGCCTGTGGCATAATCATAACAATAAAGCTTGTAATTAACGTCTGCCGTTAATGTTTCTTTATCAATTGAATTATGATTTATCAGGAAAAACAGCTTATCACCGAAGCTTCTTGCCTCGTTAATAGCGTTATTTGCTCCCTCATATGAGAACACTTCACTTGTCTTTCCATTTGCAAGTTCTGCCTTTACAATCACTACTTTATCAGTATCTTTGCTCTCAACTGCCCCCATGTGTCCAATTCTGTCATATGCATATACACAATCATCATGGAATACTAAAGACACTGTTCCATCATCACTGGCAAACAGATCTGCAACATCCTCTCTGCTGCTTCCATCTTTCGCAATTCTTTCTAACTTAGCCATACCGCCTTCCACTTTAACAACATATAGACTTCCCTTATAGTAATGAAGCGGAGAATTGTCGTAACTGCTGTCTAATACTGCATTACAATCTGATGAATTATGCTTACATTCAGCTTTGGCACACACTGGAATAATCTTATGTGTACTGTCATCAAGATACATAAGCATTGTAGTCGAATCAGTATCACTCCAGTCCAGATAATAATATCCCGACTCCGCTTTAGCCACACGATGTCCGTCAGTTCTCCAGCTGCTCATCTCGTCTGACTCTGTTGCATTGCCGACATTAATTGTTTTGTCTGATTTCCCTCTTCTCATCCCCAGAACTACTGCCACCACGATTCCAACAACTACAACTGCTGCAATAATACCTATAATAACCTTTTTCTTACCCTTCATATGAGACACCACCCTTCTTCAATTCATAACTATAATTATATCACTTTTAGTTATCTATTAAAAGACATATTGAACGAAATAACATAAATACTGCTTAAAATGCATCATTTTGATTAATTATCCTGTAATCTCACCACACAGACTATTACCCTAAGCGGTGGGTACTCTTACCGCTTTCCAAAGTTACCCGGTAAACCTCTCCATATAATCAAGTGTTTTTTTCAATAAATTCAATACTTTTTGATACCT
>OHLH01001277.1_pt1 | contig 13151 bp, 11 predicted proteins | sample 1569061 | NCBI WGS metagenome assembly OHLH01 (sample SAMEA3879603, study PRJEB24766) | human gut metagenome | biome: human-associated habitat; feature: feces | place: USA | collected 1985/1987
AGATCAATTTGCACGCTACCAGTTGCCGCTGCCTGCTCCCCTTCCCGATTCAGCTCCTCTGATGACACGTATCAGCGATGCGATGTTCCGTGCCCGTGTGGCTGACCTGAAAGGTGAAGACGGACGGAAATATGAAGAACAGGCTTTCGGATTGATGCGCAAGATGCTGACCGGCACGGCCTGTGCGGTCCGGCAGTCGCCCCGTTTGTCGGTTTATGCGGACCAGATCGTGTGGGGGCGCAGTCCGGTGCGTATCGACTTGGCCGGAGGATGGACGGACACGCCGCCCTACAGCCTGATGGAGGGAGGGAACGTGGTGAACCTCTCCATCGAACTGAACGGGCAACCCCCGTTGCAGGTGTACGTGAAGCCTTGCCGGGAACGTCATATCGTGATGCGTTCCATTGATTTGGGCGCGATGGAGGTGGTGCGTACGTATGACGAACTTGCGGCCTTCAACAAGGTAGGCTCTCCTTTTTCCATTCCGAAGGCAGCATTGGTGTTGGCCGGTTTCCACCCGGATTTCAGTGCGGAAGTCCATGCGTCGTTAGAGGCGCAGTTGGAGGCTTTCGGGGCGGGTATCGAGATTACATTGCTGTCTGCCATTCCGGCCGGTTCCGGACTCGGGACAAGTTCTATTCTGGCTTCTACCGTGTTGGGAGCCGTCAATGACTTCTGCGGACTGGGATGGGACCGTTATGAAACGGGCAACCGTACGCTTGTGCTGGAACAGTTGCTGACTACGGGTGGAGGTTGGCAAGACCAATACGGCGGTATCTTGCAGGGCGTGAAATTACTTCAGACCCAACCGGGGGCTTGCCAACAGCCTTTGGTGCGCTGGTTGCCCGACTACGTGTTTACCGCACCTGAGTACCGGAAATGCCATTTGTTGTATTATACCGGCATTACACGTACGGCCAAGAACATCCTGGCGGAAATCGTGAAAGGGATGTTCCTGAACGAGACCGGCCGTTTGGAGTTGTTGGGCCGGATGAAGACACATGCCTTGGATATGTACGATGCCATACAGCGGAACTGTTTTGAGGAGACCGGCCGTTTGGTCAGGAGGTCATGGATGCAGAATTGCCGTTTGGACGCGGGGACGAATCCTGCGGCTGTCCGTGCGATTATTGAGAAAATAGACGACCTGTGTCTGGGGTATAAGTTGCCCGGTGCGGGGGGCGGCGGTTTCCTTTACATGATGGCAAAGGACGAAGAGGCGGCAGCCCGTATCCGGAAAATCTTAGTACAGGAGGCGGTGAACGACCGTGCCCGTTTTGTAGAGATGAGTTTGTCGGAAAAAGGGTTGGAAGTGAGCCGTAGCTAAGGTTTACCCTTTCTTTCTTGCCGATAGAAAAACGTGCGCCCCCGGAAACTGCAAAGGTTTCCGGGGGCGTATGTCTTCGTGGACAGGACGGCGGATTACCGGTCCCTGTACATGTTTTCGTAATACTTCTGGTAGTCTCCGCTCGTCACGTTGTCCATCCATTCCTGATTGTCCAGATACCAGCGAACTGTCTTTTCGATGCCCTCTTCAAATTGCAGGCTCGGTTCCCAGCCCAGTTCCTTTTGCAGCTTTGTAGAGTCGATGGCATAACGCATGTCGTGTCCCGGACGGTCGGTTACGTAGGTAATCAAGTCCATGTCGGCTCCTTCCGGACGTCCCAGCAGACGGTCTACTGTCTTGATGACTACCTTGATGATGTCGATATTCTTCCATTCGTTGAAACCGCCGATGTTGTATGTCTCCGCAATCTTGCCGTTATGGAAAATCACGTCGATGGCTCGTGCATGGTCCACCACATACAGCCAGTCGCGTACGTTCTCGCCCTTGCCGTATACCGGCAGCGGCTTGCGGTGACGGATGTTGTTGATGAACAGCGGAATCAGCTTTTCCGGGAACTGATAAGGTCCGTAGTTGTTCGAACAGTTCGTCACGATGGTCGGCATGCCGTAAGTATCGTGGAAGGCCCGAACGAAATGGTCACTGCTTGCTTTGCTGGCAGAGTAGGGGCTGTGCGGGTTGTATTTCGTGTCCTCGTAGAAGAAATCCTTTCCGTAGGCCAGATGATGAGTGGCTGAGGAAGCTGTGGTAGTGAACGGTGGTTCCACGCCTTCCGGATGCGTCAGTTTCAGGGCACCGTACACCTCGTCGGTAGAGATATGGTAGAAACGCTTGCCTTCGTATTTTTCCGGCAGACTTTCCCAGTACACTTTGGCCGCCTGCAGCAGGGACAGCGTACCCATCACGTTTGTGCGTGCAAAGGTGAACGGGTCCTTGATGGAGCGGTCCACATGGCTTTCAGCTGCCAGATGGATGATGCCGTCCACGTGATACTGCTGCATTATTTCCTGCATCTTCTCGTAGTCGCAGATGTCTGCTTTCACGAACACATAATTTTCCTTTTCCTCGATGTCCTTCAGGTTCGCCAGATTACCTGCATACGTCAGCTTGTCCAAATTGATGATACGGTATTCCGGATATTTGTTCACGAAGAGGCGAACCACATGGCTGCCGATGAATCCGGCACCGCCGGTAATCAATATGTTCCGTTTGAATGTAGTCATAATAATGATATTTTAATGGTTAATTTTTTATTGTTAGATGCTCAATGCATACTTTCAGCGAATTCATCCAGTAGGGGATACGCAGACCGAAAGTTTCTTTGATTTTGGTCTTGTCCAGCACGGAGTAAGCCAGGCGCTTCACCGGACTGCAAATCAATGGCATAGGTCGGTGTTCCAGCCTGATTGAGCACCACTTTCTGTTGCGGTTTGGTAGCTGTCAGGTTCAGCATCGTTTTCACGAAGTTTTTGCCGGATTCAGAATACAGCCAAGTCGTGCGGATAATCACATAGTCGCATCCAGCTGCTTTGATGTTCTCTTCCCCTTCCAGTTTGGTCAATCTGTACACTCCGGTAGGAGTGCGCTTCTGGGCCTCCCAGCAAGGAACGTTGTACGAATCACCGCCGGTCACATAGTCTGTAGACACGTGTATCAGCAAATCTCCCACTTCCTTCATAACCAGGGCCAGATTTTCCGGGGCCTTTGCGTTGAGCGTCCGGCAGAAATCCACGTCTGTTTCCGCCTTGTCCACCTTTTTATAGGCGGCACAGTTCACTATACAATATATATTATTTTTACTATTTCTCGTAAAGCTTCTAAATTAGTAATATCAAGCTTAGTCTATTCTGTATCTATCTCTACAATGTCTGTAAAAATAAAATTCTATGCTGTATCTTGATTGACAATATAAGTTTCTTGACCTAATCGGCCGTTACAATCGTTAATTAGAATCTTCATATTGTTATGTTAAATTTGTTTTTGAGTTTGCGATATAAATTGAGGAGTAGTAACGGAAGGCATATTCCTATGATTGAATATACTGTCCAAAAAATATGGTTATATTCATTAATTACAGGGAAACAGGCTAATTTAGTGAAAGAAAGGTCATAAATAAAAATTTTAAATAGACTTATTAATTTAAAAGAAAGAAAATGAAGGGAAAGTATAATCATTGTATTATCCCCAATGTATATAAGTGAATTTGCTATTTTTTGTTTTGCTAAAATTGAAGAAATACAAAATATAGATAATATTCCTATACTTGCAAAAAATATATAAGAAACGATGTTCGTATATTCGTATTTTAACATATTTGAATAGTTGCTATAGGAACCTATTAAAACACATGAACTTAGTAGTAGAAATGTACTAATCTTGTAAAAACTTATTTTCTCAATCTGTTTGTACAAATATCCTAGATATAAAAAGATAATTCCATAACAAATGAGAGGTATATCTCCAATAATTGGAACATGTAAATGTGATATTTTTGTGAGATATAAAATGCATAAGAGGCATATCATTGTGATAGGGTGTCCTATTTGGTATTTATTTCTTAATCTAGAAATGATTGTAAACAAAATTGATGAAAGGAACAGAACTCTTAGAAACCAAAATCCTCCTAATAGTTGTTCTTCACCTCTCATTGTTAAGACTATATTTAGAAATCTCTTGATAAAATCAATAGCACTATAAGGCTGCGAAACAATATTATTATACCCGTATAAGGAATTGTATATATTTAGTGTGAAAAATATATTGTGGAGTAACAAAAAAGCTATGGACCATTTAATATAGGGTAGATACAACCCTTTTATTTTTCTCTTGCTAAAAGAAATTATCTGACTGAGATTATTGATCGGTTTAAAAAAATATCCCGAGCAGAAAAAGAATAATGGCATATGGAACATGTATATGTAATTATGTAGCCATTGTGGGCAGCCTGAATGCCCTATAACCATGAGAATAATTCCCATTGCTTTTGCTATGGAAATTGTAGGATTCCTTTTAGAAGGAGCTTTAAAACTACAAGATGTAATATTCATAACTTTTAATGAAAGGAGTTTAGAGGTTTTCTAGTGTTGGGTGCTTAGTATCTTTCTCGTCCAGTACGGCGAATCCATGGGCGAAGCCCTGAGGTATGAAGAACTGGCGGTGATTCTCTTCCGTCAGTTCTACCGCTACATGCTGCCCGTAGGTCGGACTTCCTTTTCGGATATCTACAGCCACATCCAACACGGCACCTTTCACGCAGCGCACCAGTTTGCTCTGTGTATAAGGCGGACGCTGGAAATGCAATCCCCGCATCACCCCGTAGGACGACATGCTCTCATTGTCCTGCACAAAATTGATTTTGCCCACTTTCTCTTCGAATTCCCGTTGTGAGAATGATTCGAAGAAATAACCTCTGGCATCTTTGAAGATACGCGGTTCAATAATCACCACGCCCTCTATAGCTGTTTTAATTACTTCCATTTCAATAGATAAGTCTTTTACTGAAGAACTAGGCACGTTCTTCAGTATTCATTATTAATTATTCATTAGTCCAGGTTTTCCTTCCCTGTCCGTTCCACTTCGTCAATCACTTTCAGCAAGTATTGTCCGTACTGGTTCTTCAACATCGGCTGTGCTTCTTCGCGCAGTTTGTCTGCTGTAATCCATCCCTTGCGGAAAGCGATACCTTCCAGACAAGCCACTTTCAGCCCTTGGCGTTTTTCTATCACTTCAATGTAAGTGGAAGCCTCTGCCAGTGAGTCGTGCGTACCTGTATCCAACCACGCAAAGCCACGACCCAAAGTCTGTACTTTCAGTTCTCCGTCTTCCAGAAATCGCTGGTTCACTGTGGTGATTTCCAGTTCCCCGCGAGCGGATGGTTTGATATTCTTGGCTACCTCTACCACCTTGTTCGGGTAGAAATACAAGCCTACCACTGCATAGTTTGATTTCGGATGCTGCGGTTTTTCCTCAATGGAAAGACAGTTTCCATCCTTGTCGAAGTCTGCCACACCGTAGCGTTCGGGGTCACTTACCCAGTAACCGAATACCGTGGCTTTCTTGTCTTCTTCTGCGGTGCGAACCGCTTCGCGCAGCATGGCACTCAGTCCGTTGCCGTGGAAAATGTTGTCGCCTAAGACTAGGCAGGCAGAATCATTGCCGATAAACTTTTCCCCGATGATGAAAGCCTGAGCCAGTCCATCGGGAGAGGGCTGTTCTGCATATTCAAAACGCACGCCGAAGTTACTGCCGTCACCCAGCAAACGCTGGAATCCTGGCAAATCGTAGGGTGTAGAGATAATCAGAATCTCACGGATACCTGCCAGCATCAGTACCGAGATAGGGTAGTAAATCATCGGTTTGTCAAATACGGGGAGCATCTGTTTGCTCACTCCCTTAGTGATGGGGTAGAGGCGTGTGCCGCTGCCACCGGCTAATACGATTCCTTTCATGGTGTAATTTATTTTGAATTGATATAAAATTGAATCGTCGCTTTATTTAAGCCATTTTTTATCATTGTCCTCAAACCAGTCTTTGAGTGCCTCTTCAAATGTCCATTTAAATTGGTAACCTGAATTTTTAAGTTTTTTTCCACAGATATTGGTCGATATTTGGAGCTTTTTTACGCGTGCAGGACAAATTCCCATGGGGGCTCCCATTGCTCCTATAATCGTGGCGGCTGGCATAATTATCCAGTTAGGAATATCCAAAACAGCGGAATGCAGGTTTGTTACTTTCTTCATTGATTCTACAATATGCTGAATTGTATATGCCGGTTCAAAGCAGCAGTTATAAAGTTCGACTCCTTCTTCATGATTTTCCAGTCTGTATATCATGAAGCGGACTAGCTCTTTTACATAGATACACGCTTTAATAGTGTCTTTCCGTCCTGGATAGGCAAACTTGTGACTTTTTATTGCCCAGTATAAACGAGTAAAATTACCATTCTCACCTTTACCAAATACGACGCCGGGACGTACAATGGTAAGCTGTCTTTCCTTTTCATTCTTAGCTTGCCAGATGGTATGTATTTTTTCTGCCACCAGTTTGGATATCCCGTATGGTGTGTTTGGTGTAGGAAGAGTCGTTTCCTGTTTTAATTCTTCTGCAGCACCGTATGGAGCGATAGAACTGGTAAATACTATTTTCTTAATGCCATGCTTTTCCGCAAAAGCGCATACATTTTCCGCTCCACGAATATTAGTTTCAAAATACTCATGGTCTGGATGGCCTGGTGTACGATGTACGGCTGCAAAATTAAAGATAATATCTTCACTTGATACAGGAACATTCAGCTCTATTGGTTTGCGTACATCACAATAGATGAATTCTGCTTTCACGGTTTCGCCTTCTTTTAAAGGAGATTTGTAATCTTTTACTGTCGGGAGTGGAGTACCAGGTTTTACAATATCTAGATTGTATACTTTGGCTTCTGGATGAAGCTCATTCAGTAATTTTGTTAGATGAGTACCGATGAAGCCAGTACCTCCTGTAATGATGTAGTTCATATTATTTATTATTCTGTTCTTTTACTGCTTGTTCAAAAAACTTGGTTAATCTTTCTGTCTCTAGGCTGGCATCAAAGCCATGTTCTTTTAGATATTTATTTCTTCCTCGTCTGTTTTTCATCGCTTTTTGAGTTTCTTCAATTATAATATCTGCCCACTCTTTTGCATTTTTATTTAAACTGATGAAGTGCCCAAGTTCCTCTATTGCTGCTTCATTTGTTACGACATCAGAATAGAAAACAGGAAGTCCCGCAGCTTGTGATTCAACACCGACGACAGGAAAGCCTTCATATAATGATGGTAGTAAGAATGCATCGTATGCATTGTAAAATTGTTTTATATCTTCACGTCTGCCGAGCCAACTCATTTTATTACCAAATCCGTATAGCCTAATTCGTTCTTTCATCTGCGCTTCCATTGAACCTATACCTATTATTGCAAATTGAGCATCACATTGTTTTTTCATTATTTCATTCATTATATCAATTAGAAATAATGGATTCTTTTGTGTTTCAAATCGTGCTATGGTACCATATACAATTTTATCAGTCCAGCCCATCTTTTTACGGGTTTCTTCTCGTAAGTTTATATCATAGCCATTTTTAGAAGTATCTACGGGATTTAAAAAAATAGATACTTTCCCTTTCTTTACAAATTTCTTCCCAAATTGATATTCAGCACTTTCTATGCCATTAGCCATATAATAATTGCAAAAAAAGTGAGAAAAACATCTTAAAATGTTTTTCATCAATGTTTTTTTCTTTTCTAATTTAGAGGCTGTTGTCAAGCTTTCACTAATACGAACCTTTATACCACATAGCCATGCAATGAATAAAGGAAAAATATTCATTGTATTATTAGCAGCGTAAAAAACATCATAATTGTTTTTTTTACATAGTTTGTACAGTACATTCATGTGTCTTAGTATATTCTGATATGGAGGTATTACATGAATTTTACCACCTAATTCAGCAACTTCCTTGAAAGGAATGCTATTTGAATCTTCGTCTACAATCAAATCAAATAAAACTTCTTCCTTTTTGAAATTTCTTAAATATGACATTATTACACTTTTCTGACCACCGGAATCGCATTTATTTATGCTTATTGCTACTCGTAACATGATTACAGGTTTTTAATCGTTATAAAAGACATTATTTATTGTTTTTGTTTAGGCAATCATTGTAAAATGATGAAATTCCATCTAGCATAGGTGTCAATTGGGCATTAGTATAGCTTAACATTTTTGTGATATCAAGTACCATATTCGAGACATCCATTGGTCTTGCATTTTTGTATTCAATTTTAAAATCAGACTTGGTTATTATTTTTAAAAAGGCTAACACATCATTTACTGAATATCCACGTCCACTACCGATATTTATAGTTTCATTGTAAACATCTTTATTTATGATTTCATAGAATATGCGTGCTACATCATCAATATAAATATAGTCCCTTATGGCTGAACCGTCTCCCCATACCTCTATGGGTTCATTTTTTAGTAATCGCCCAATGGCAACGGCAACTAGACCCTGTTTCCCATAAAGATTTTGTCCATGTCCATACGGATTAGACGGCCGGATAATTAGATATTTTAAATGTTCAGTTCTGTTCTTAAATAAGATACTATTTTCCATCATCTGTTTAGACCAACCATAATAGGAAATGGGTGCAATTTCATCTGTTTCTATGAAAGGTTGCATATTGCACCTATTACCATAAATGGTACCTCCTGAAGAAAAATATATGAATTTAATTTTCAGGATAGCACATATTTCCATTAATTTTATGGAAGGGAATATCATGTTTTTAAATTCATTGTTGAAATCATCATATCCGCTTCCTGGAATTAATGTGGAAACTAAATGTACAATAATATCTATTTGATCAAGAATCAAGATATTCTTTATCGTATCTATGTCAGATAAAGAACATCTATATATCTTAACAGTTATACCTTCCAATCTAGAAATATTTGCAAATTCAGGTTCAATCACATAAAGATTGTCATTCCCTTCTTTAGCAAAATATTTTACTAAACTAGATCCAATGAATCCAGCTCCCCCAATAAATAAAATATTCATAGATTTTTGATGTTTTAAAGTTCTTGAAACGTTTTTCTTTCATCACGTCGCGTATAAAATTTCATAAAAAGACGTTTTGCAAACGAATATATTCCTAGCTTATGACAGGTTAAACGAATGATAGCATTTATACGAACTTTATACGTTATTGGGAACCATTTGTTAAAAAATGCGATAGATTCCATGTTGTTACAATCTTTGAAGAAATCAGGCCTTTTGGGATTTTGTGGAATAGAATGCAGAATTTCTCTAACTCCTATGACAAGTTTGTCTGCATCAACATCTATTATTCGTATATCATTTTTTATTTCATTCATTAGATCTTTTCCCTTAATTGAGTGGGCTAATACACATGTTGTTCCATTTCCATCCATTTGTTTCGTGAACTTTTCTATTGAAAAACAATCCCAAAGGGTTAAATCCGAAACCCTATATCTTTTTTTAAAATGGCAATGATAACATGAAGGACGATCGCTTAGATTATGGAAAAAAGCCCGTAAGTAGGCGTTTGTATCGACACCTTTGTGATAATTTTTTCTTTCATCTTTATTGTATATAGAAAATGAACTATAATGGTATCCATAATATTTGTCGCGAAATAATACGTTTGTAAATTGACCTCCAATCTTTTTTTGTTGGCTGTTTAAATATTTTTCTAAGACTAGGGGACTTGGTACTCCTCTACACACTACATCTACACAAATAAGTTTATCATATTCTTTATTCTTTAAGAAGTTTTTTAGCCCCTCTATTTGACAGGGCGTTCCACTAAAACATACCCATCGTCCTTGTTTTAAAAAATTTAGAGCCTCTTTGAATGTATTTCCGATTTCACTTTGTACATATTTACTGTTTCTGAAGATTTTTAGTTCCTCTTTTGTTTCTGCATATCTATGCATAACTTTAAATGAACCTTGTGGGTCATAAGCAGCCCCAAATACAATACCACCTTGTTGTATTATCCAAGTTGCTATAGCTGTGAAAGCTCCACCAGAGGTACTTTCTTTTCTTATTTCCTCATCTTTATTTTGAACTAGAAAGCCTGTTTGACTATGAATGCAATTTTCTTTAGCGGTATTCTTTATGGGACAGACTTTTTGACATAAGCCACATTCTATGCATAATTTAGTATCAACAATTGGGTACAGAAAACCTTCAGTGTCTTTTTCCATTGTGATGCAATGTTTAGGGCATATATTTTCGCAAGCCCAACAACCACAGCAGTCCTCTTTTTTATCTATTTGTATCATATTTAATTCCTATTTGATTTAAAGCATTCTCAATATATTCTTTTGTGAAATCTCGAAATTTTCTTAATTTTTCATGTACGTTATTATAGTTTATTTCCTTGATTAAGCAATCTTCTACACTTTCAGAACCCGTTAGTAATCTATCTTTTAAGCTGGCTATTGACAATAAAGAATATAAACGCCCATTTGTGGATACTATATTGTCACTATGGTATCGTCTAAATGTAAAGAAATTTTTAGCGTATAACATTGAAAAAACTGAACAATGGAATGAGTCTGTAAATACATATTCAGCATCTCTAATTAATTGGATAAACTCAGATGGTCCAACATTATAAGGAGCATAATCTGGGAAATCTACATCTGATTTTATATATTCATCACAATGTTGTAGCTGAATTATTTTATATCCAGTTTTTTCTTTAAACCGTTTTACGAACTTCCTTTGTTGTGGATTATTTCCTAAAAAGTAACAGAATAAATATGGTTCTTTATAGAAACGTTCAGGTTTAGTTATTGAATTCCATTCAGTTGCTGTAAAAAGAATAGTAGGGTCACAAACTACAGGAACATCTTTATTAATTAGCCTTTTGATAATTTCTTTTCCACTTGTTTCTCTTACGGAGCAAAAATCAAGTCTTTTGAGGAAGGAAGCGGCTTTTTTAGCTTGTTTTTTAGGTAATTTTGATATACCAAAACTTGTTGCTAATGAAATTTTAGGAATATCCTTAGGTACAAAATTAAGTGTATAATAGTTTGCTTCAATATTGGAAGGAAGCCATAATTGGTCACTACCAACAATAAATGCACTATAATTTGTAGCTATATCAGTCAGCTCATTTATTGAATTGCATCTTTGGGAAATTCTAAACATGTTTTTGGAAAATTGATTGAACATCTCTTTTCGCAAATCTAAATTTTTTTTGAGTGCTTCTCCGCCAGTTTTTAATGCCCATATTTTTTTTACAGTAGAAAATTTATCTTTAATTGTATTTATATCCCAGCATCTACTCAGGAAATATTTAATTTTAGCTTTGTTGATTTCTTTTTTTATACCGTCAATGCATATAGTTTCATTAGGTATATTTAATTTATCAAAATACATTTGCGTAGCATATGCTTGGAGTTGGCTACCAAAATTGTGTTGAAAGTAACACGTTACTAAGGCGATTTTCTTTTTTGTCATGGAACGTTTATTTTGAGGATATAAGATAATATTGATATAATTTTTGTGCTTCAATTTTTATGTTATATCCTGCATTTGAAATTTCAGAAAGCAAATTTTTCCTAGAATTTTGATCAATTAACTGACTGATTTTTTCACTCCATAATGAGGGGGAATCATTAAGTGATAAAAATTCTACATTTGGTAATATTTTTACTTCTTTAGTAATGGTATCTGAAAACAAGCAGGGTAATCCGGCTGTTTGTGCCTCAATGCCGACAAAAGGTAGCCCTTCATATAAAGAAGGCATAAGAAATAAATCAAATGCTTGATAGAACCGAAATGTATCATTCCTAAAACCTGCGAAAATGACATTCTTTTGCAGTCCTAATTCATTGACATATTTAATAATCTCTTGTTGAGTTTCTCCTATTCCAACTAAAACTAGGTATGAGTTTTCATTAAGTTTATGAAATTCTTGGAATATATCAATTATAAAGTGATGATTTTTTACGGCTGTAAATCTACTTACGTTTCCGATCACAATGCTGTTCTCGTTTAGGCCTAGTTTATCTCTTAGTTCTTTGCGGGTAGTTGGATTATAAAGAAATGTTTCAAGATTTAGTGCATTATTTAAGATATAAACTTTCTTTGTATTCAAATTTTTGCCAAATAACCATTGAGCTGCAAGAGTAGAGCATGCAAAATAATGGTTTGCTATTCGGCGAAGAGGTAGTTTCATAATATCTCCTATAAAAATTTTTATAGGATTGCTCGTTTGAAATTTTGTACTGTGTGAATGTGCTATTCTAACTTGAATATTATATTTCTTGGCATAGAATAAAGGCAATAAGGCTTTGCTAGATGAATGTGCATGTATTATATTATAATCATGATGATTCTTAAAAAATGAATCAAGCTCTCTGAGGCATAAATGAATTTGTCGTATTTGAGGCCAAGCAACTTTGTAAATATTACAACCAATATCTCTAAATGTTTGTTCTAATTCATATTCTATTCCATCATCAAAGAGTAATAAATCTATTTTTATGTTTTTGGTTTTGAGTAATTCGATGGTATAGTTTAACAGAAGGGTTTGGATACCTCCGCGGCGCAATCTATCAGCGAAAAAAAGTAATTTAATCATAAACTTAGTTCTTTAAAATTTTTATCAAATTGTTTTCCCAGTTAAGATTCTCTTCAAAATAATTTTTTATGCATTCTTCATAGTATTTTCTATTTATAGAATTGTACAATTTTGTTATAATATCTTCTAGCTCTTTTTCATTGTGAAAAATAAATCCAGTTTGACCTTCTATAACGAATTGAGTTAAACCTGGTAAATTAGACACAATCACAGGTTTGGAATAATAATAGGCCATGGGTAATACTCCACTTTGCGAGGCCTCAATATATGGTAGGCATACAAAATTGCAGTGATTAATTAGCCATTTCATTTCTCCATCACTAATAAATCTATTAATTATTGTGATTTTATTAAATTTCTTAAGCTCGATTATAAGCTGTTCTTCTAATTTTGTAAAGATACCTTTCCCTGCAATAACTAAAGTCGGTATTTTTTCATGTTTTTGGAGCAATACAAGGTAAGTTTTTAATAGCCTTTCTATGCCTTTGTATTTATCTATTCTACCAAAGAATAAAGAATAATCATTATTCGATTGAATCTCTTGTGGAATACATTCTTCTGCCTTGGGTATATGGGCACCAAGAGGTAAAATGTTATATTTTTTATTTATATTTTTATATGTGCTAAAAAAAATACTTTTAACATACTCCGAC
>OHLH01001282.1_pt1 | contig 13111 bp, 10 predicted proteins | sample 1569061 | NCBI WGS metagenome assembly OHLH01 (sample SAMEA3879603, study PRJEB24766) | human gut metagenome | biome: human-associated habitat; feature: feces | place: USA | collected 1985/1987
TCAAACCCACGAGTCGCAAAGTTTTTCTACGGAATTACTGAAATCCAAAGGAACCAGCAGCGAACATTTGTCACAAACCCGTCATTCCAAACTCAGTTTTTCTTATTTTTACTGGTAAAATTCATCCTTTAATATCACAATCAGTCATGAATATTTTTTCATCCTTTGTGCATACTAACAGAGGAAATGGAGGTAATTACGATGCAATTAACAGAACAGGAAACCAACGTAATCAAAGATTTACAGACACAGGAGAAAGCATGTGTTGACAAATACCGCTTTTATGAGCAGTCTGCCCATGACGAAGAACTAAAAAACTTATTTCACCGCATTGGTGATGAGGAGCAGGAACATTTTGACTCCTTAGGCATGGTGCTCAAGGGTGATGTACCAAATGTAAGTGCCGCCCGCAGCGGTATGGAGGGATACACGCCTTCCGAAAGTTACGCAGCAGGTAACAACTCCGAAGAGAAAAAACATGACCAATTTTTATGTACCGACTGTATTGCAACAGAAAAACTCGTTTCATCCACCTATAATGATGATGTTTTCCGTTTTTCTGCCAGCAATATCCGAAGACTCTTAAATCACATCCAGACAGAAGAACAAAATCACGCAGAGATGATTTATAAATACAAAACGGCAAACAATATGGCATAGCCTGTCATAGTTTCCCCTCGCTGCGCATACAATGATACAAGGGTACCAAAGTCCAAACTCGTTCATGCTTGCATGATAAGAGGTTGGACCTTGGTACCCGCCAAACATGAGAAAGTAGCGATTTATGCAATAAATCTGCGGATTTCGAATGTTTGCAGGATTGCGAAAGTTGTGAAACAACGGAGCAATCCGTATCATTGTTTGCAATTCAGCAAGGAGGAATATTATGATACAAATTTTCAAAAGAAACAAGAAAATCACAAAACTATTTTTGTTACTGTTTTTTTTATGCTGCACTGCTTTTCTTCTTATTTTTTACATAAAATCGGACAAGCTCATAACAAAGAAAAAGCAAACGGCAGCAAAAACAACTGCGGACAAACCAACGTCCATTTCTTATTGTGTGACTTCTCTTTCTGATGAAGAAGAATCGACATTGATTTATCATCCGACGGAACGTGTTTTGTCTCAGTTTATTCGCAAAAAGAATCAATATATCCGAAATACCTGGGATGAGAAATCCGGTTGGACGACTAACGTAGAATCATGGAAAATAAAGAAATCCGAAACGCTAGAGCATTTTTCGTATAATACGAACGGGGCTCTCTATGCCTGCAAAAAAAAATGGTCAAAAGGTAAATTAGTAAAGCAATCCATTGTCTGTCTGCGAAATAACGGCAACATAAAAAATATAAATCTCATCCACTTAAACAACAAAAAAAACACGGATGAAATCAAAGATATCCGATGCAATGGCACTTCCATCGCCATCACCTATCAATACGGAAATGTAAAAATATACAATTTATTAGAACGGCAGGCATTTGGCGGCAGTTCTATAAGCGGTACGCCAAGGGAAAATATTTTTTATGATTTGCATTATTTAACGATTGAAACAAAAAAAACGACCGAAGAAATTTATCTGCGCGACTATGATATCCGCTCCGGTGAGGTCACACACACATTTCCACTGGGCAGTTTTGCACAAAAAAAAGAGTATTTCCACATCACAAATCTTGGAAATACTCTTTATGTTCTGACACCTCGTGGCTTATTTCGCGGAGAATGCAAAAGCAGTTCCCTGCAAAAACTGCTTGCATTCTGCGAATTACAATTACCACCGCAAAGCAACATTTTAACCATGTTTTCCGGTTCTGCCGATTCTCTCTACCTCGTTATCAAAGAAGCAGACGGCAGCAAATCCATTCGGCTTATTCATCTTCCAAGCCAAAATCTTTCAGACCAAAATCATCCCGAGTCAAATCATGCTACACAAAAGGTCTGACATGGCTATTTGCCGGAAGAAGTGTCCTGCGAATTTTGTCCGGGCTGCCCCATGGCAGACATATTGGAAACGGTAATACTTGTTGCCTTCTCACCATCTGTCTCCACACTGACCATCTCTCCCGGATTAATTTCACTTACCGATATTTCCGTACTTTCCTCACCGGATTTCTTATATATCTTGGTATCGCTGTCAATCTGGTAAGTCTTTAACTCACCTTTCTTTTTGCCACCATCCTTCGCATCTGCCGGTGGGGTTCCCTCCGGTTTCTTGCCATCATTATCCTGCTGCATACCAGCCGGTGGGGTTCCCTGCGGTTTATTCCCCTCGATTCCGGCAGCTCCTCCACTTGCTGTTTCCGGCTTTTTGTCATCCTGCTTATCCATAACTTCCATCACTATCTGCGTGTCTGAAACACTTGTCACACGCCCCATTACTGCATTTGTTGAACTCTCACTATCCTTTGAACCACATCCGGAAATGTTCATAGCTGCCAAACATAAAATCAGACTGGTACCAATTGCTCGAATCTTCTTTCCTTCCATAGGTAACCTCCACTTCATATACAAATGATTTATTGTTATGGTCACATTGTATCGAAAGGAAATGGTCACTCTGTGTTTAGTCTGTGTAAAATGTGTGACCGATTATTTTGCTTGCAATTCGTCCAGTGTCAAATCATAGGCAGGCAGAAAATCCTGCATAAACACTTCAACTTCTTCCATATTCATATCATGCAGTGCTTTTTTCGTTGTTTCGTATGCCGTCTTAAATTCCTGATTGCCGGAATTTAATTCCTGCTTACATTTAATCAGTGCAGATAACTTATCTGCCGCTTTCACAAGACGCCACTCATATGCTTTGTCCTCCTGCGGGAAAAACAATTTCTCATAATGCTTTTTCATATAATCCGGCAGTTTATCCACCATCTTTTTACTCGCAACATACTCCACCCGTTTATAAGCTTCTTTGATATCATCATCATAATACTTAACAGGCGTAGGCATGTCTCCGGTAATGATTTCATTCGCATCGTGATACATTCCCATGAGAGCAATTTCATTGGAATCCACGTGTTTTCCGCATTTCTCATTAGCTATGAGTGAAAGTCCGTGCGCTAACATCGCAACTTCCAGCGAGTGTTCACTAATATTTTCCTGAATAGAATTTCGCATAAGTGCCCACCGCTCAATATTTTTCATGCGCGCCATCATCGCAAAAAATGAATACATCCTATTTCTCCTTCAACATCTTTTTCATATAGTAACCCGTATAGGATTCTTCGCAGTTTGCCACCTGTTCCGGCGTTCCCTGCGTAACAACCGTGCCGCCACGGTCACCGCCTTCCGGTCCCATATCAATGATATAATCTGCCGTCTTAATCACATCCAGATTGTGTTCAATAACAACCACAGAGTTACCGCCTTCAGTCAGCCGCTGCAAGATTTCAATCAGCTTATGGACATCCGCAAAATGCAGTCCTGTCGTCGGCTCATCCAAAATATAAATAGTCCGCCCGGTACTTCTCTTACTCAATTCTGTCGCAAGCTTGATGCGCTGAGCCTCACCACCGGACAACGTAGTCGATGGCTGCCCTAATTTGACATATGACAATCCCACATCATACAACGTCTGAATCTTGCGGTGAATCGTTGGAATATTTCGGAAAAATTCAAGGGCATCTTCTACCGTCATATCTAACACATCGTAAATACTTTTTCCCTTATACTTAACATCCAGTGTCTCACGATTATACCGCTTTCCGCCACAAACTTCGCAAGGGACATAAATATCCGGAAGGAAGTTCATCTCAATTTTCAATATACCGTCACCACTGCATGCTTCACAACGGCCGCCCTTCACATTAAAACTAAAACGTCCTTTCTTGTATCCTTTTGCTTTCGCATCCGGTGTCGAAGCAAATAAATCTCGTATCATATCAAATACACCGGTATAAGTTGCCGGGTTTGAACGAGGGGTTCGTCCAATCGGAGACTGGTCAATATTAATTACCTTATCTAACTGCTCCACGCCTTCAATTCCTTTATGCTTTCCCGGGATACAGCGAGCCCGGTTTAATGTGCGGGTCAGACTCTTACACAAAATTTCATTCACAAGAGAACTCTTTCCGGAACCGGAGACACCGGTCACGCAGGTCATTACCCCCAGAGGAATCTTGACATTAATATTTTTCAAATTATTTTCGCTGGCACCTTTTACTTTCAGATAACCTGTCGGTTTGCGTCTCTTTGCCGGCACAGGAATCTGCTTTTTCCCACTTAAATAAGCACCTGTAATCGACTCCGGCACTTTCATCAAATCTTCTGCCGTACCGCACGCAACTACGTGTCCGCCATTTTTTCCTGCCCCCGGTCCGATGTCCACAATATAATCCGCCTCACGCATGGTATCCTCGTCATGTTCCACGACAATCAGCGTATTACCAAGGTCACGAAGTTTCTTTAATGTAGCAATCAAGCGGTCATTATCCCGCTGATGCAGACCAATACTCGGCTCATCCAAAATATAAGCCACACCGACAAGCCCCGAACCAATCTGTGTCGCCAGACGGATTCGCTGTGCCTCTCCACCGGAAAGCGTAGCCGTCGCACGCGCCAGTGATAAATAATCAAGACCAACATCTACCAAAAATCCCAGACGCGAACGAATTTCCTTTAACACAAGACGCCCAATCTGCTTTTGTCTGTCGGTCAATGTCAATTCATCCATAAATTTCTTCAAATCAATAATGGAATATTCACTAATTTCTGCAATGTTTTTATCCCCAACCGTAACCGCAAGGGATTCTTTTTTCAACCGCTTGCCGCCGCAGACGTGGCAGGGCGTAATCTGCATAAATGACTCATATTCCTGCTTCGTAGTCTCCGAACCAGTCTCACGATACCGCTTCTGTAAATTACCAAGCAGTCCCTCAAACGCAATATTATAAACACCGTGTCCATGTCTGCCGGTATAATGAACTTCCACACGCTGACCGCCGGTACCATACCAGATTAAGTCATGAACATCCTCCGGATATTCCCCATATGGTGTATCTAAATCAAATCCATAAAACTCTGACATCGCATCCAAAATTGCACGACTGTAGCTATCCGGATTTACCACAGACTGCCATCCCGGTGCTGCAATCGCTCCCTGTGCAATACTAAGCGTCTTATCCGGAATAATCAAATCCTCATCAAACTCCATCCGGTAACCGATTCCATGACATTCAGGGCACGCACCAAATGGATTGTTAAACGAAAAACTGCGTGGCTCAATTTCATCTACACTAATTCCACAGTCCGGACAGGAAAAACTCTGACTGAAAGAAATTTTTTCTCCTCCAATCACATCGACAACCAATAAACCATCAGCTAACTTAAGCACCGTTTCAATAGAATCGGTCATTCGTTTTTCAATTCCTTCGCGAATTGAAAGTCGGTCCACTACAATTTCAACGTTGTGTTTTTTATTTTTCTCTAACTTGATTTCTTCATCCAGCGAATACAAATTACCATCCACGACAACGCGCACATAACCGCTGCGCTTTGCCTTGTCTAATACTTTTACATGCTCTCCTTTGCGGCCACGCACAACCGGGGCAAGCAGCATAATTTTCGTACGCTCCGGCAATTTCATCCACCATCTGGTCTACCAACTGTTTTTGGATTTCCTTGCCACACTTCGGGCAATGAGGAATTCCAATTCTGGCATATAAAAGACGGAAATAATCATAAATTTCCGTAACCGTACCAACCGTAGAACGTGGATTACGATTCGTCGATTTCTGGTCAATCGAAATTGCCGGTGGAAGCCCTTCTAAACTCTCAACATCCGGCTTCTCCATCTGACCTAAAAACTGTCTGGCATAAGAAGATAATGACTCCATATATCTTCTCTGTCCTTCGGCGTAAATGGTGTCAAACGCTAACGATGACTTTCCGGAACCGCTTAAACCGGTCAACACCACAAATTTATCTCTTGGAATATCCAAATCAATATTTTGAAGATTATGCTCTTTGGCACCTCGTATCCGTATTTCTCGCTTTGTATCCATACTAACCTCCATCGCTTTTTTGCTTCTAAAGTTCACTGCGGATTTCCTCTAAATGCTTTTTATATTCAATCATCCGGTCACGCAGTTTGGCAGCCTTTTCAAAATTCAACTCAGCCGCTGCCTGATTCATCTGTTTCATCATCTTAGCAATATGACGCTGCAATTCCTCAAAACTCATGGATTCCGGATCTTTCTCTTCTTCCGTAATATCCGTACCTGCTTTCTTTGAAATACGGATTCGATCGCGCACCGCCTTCTGAATTGTCTTTGGCACAATGCCGTGTTCTTCATTATATTCTTTTTGTATCTTGCGGCGCCGCTCGGTTTCATCAATTGCCTTACGCATGGAATCGGTAATCTTATCTGCATACATAATAACATGTCCTTCCGAGTTTCGTGCCGCACGTCCAATCGTCTGAATCAAAGAAGTCTCCGAACGTAAGAAACCTTCTTTGTCCGCATCCAGAATCGCTACCAACTGAATCTCCGGAATATCAAGCCCCTCTCGCAATAGGTTAATTCCGACTAAGACATCAAACACATCCAGACGCATATCGCGGATAATCTCTGAACGCTCCAGTGTATCAATATCCGAATGCAGATACCGCACGCGCACCCCGACTTCCTTCAGATACTTTGTTAAATCCTCTGCCATTCGTTTTGTCAGTGTCGTAACGAGAACCTTTCCCTTCTTCTCGGTAACCTTTCGAATCTCTCCGAGCAAATCATCCACCTGTCCTTTAACCGGTCTTACATCAAGTTCCGGATCCAACAGCCCCGTCGGACGAATAATCTGCTCGGTACGAAGCAGCTCATGCTCTGTTTCATACGTCGAAGGCGTTGCCGAAACAAACATCATCTGATTAATATGCCCCTCAAATTCTTCAAAGTTCAGAGGGCGGTTACTTTTGGCAGAAGGCAGGCGGAATCCATATTCTACAAGCGTAGATTTCCTCGACTGGTCCCCGGCAAACATCCCGCCAATCTGTGGAATCGTAATATGCGACTCGTCCACAATAATCAAAAAATCATCCGGAAAATAATCCATCAATGTCATCGGCGTTTCCATCGGCTGTAACCCATTTAAATGCATGGAATAATTCTCAATGCCGGAACAAAAACCGGTCTCCCGTAACATCTCAACATCAAAATGTGTCCTCTCGGAAATCCGCTGTGCCTCAATCAATTTATCCTCACTCTTAAAATACTTCACGCGCTCATCCAGTTCTTTTTCAATTCCCGCAATCGCACGCTCCATCTTATCCGGTGCCACTACATAATGAGATGCCGGAAAAACAACCATATGCTCTAAGTCCGCCGTCGCCTCTCCGGTCACAACATCAATTTCTTGTATCCTGTCCACTTCATCCCCAAAAAACTCAACCCGAATCGCACGGTCACTTGCCGATGCCGGAAAAATCTCAACCACATCACCACGCACACGGAACGTGCCACGATGAAAATCCATATCATTCCGCGTGTACTGAATATCAATCAGACGCCGAATCACTTCATCCCTATCCTTTTCCATGCCCGGACGCAGAGAGACCGTCATATTTTGATAATCGATTGGACTACCCAGTCCGTAAATGCAGGAAACACTCGCAATAATAACCACATCACTGCGCTCAGTCAGTGCCGCTGTCGCCGAATGGCGCAGCTTATCAATTTCATCATTGATTGCCGAGTCCTTTTCTATATAAGTATCCGTTGAAGGCACATAGGCTTCCGGCTGGTAATAATCATAGTATGACACAAAATATTCTACCGCATTCTCCGGGAAAAATTCTTTAAACTCACCATACAACTGAGCCGCCAGTGTCTTATTGTGTGCAATCACAAGCGTCGGCTTGTTCAATTTTTCAATCACATTTGCCATCGTAAAAGTTTTACCGGAACCGGTAACACCAAGAAGGGTCTGAAACTGATTTCCTTCCTGAAAGCCTTTTACAAGAGCATCAATTGCCTGCGGCTGGTCACCGGTCGGCTGGTATTCGGAATGTAATACGAAATGGTCCATCGTTTATTTGTCCACCTCCGTCTGGATGAATTGGTATAACAACATAGGGAACAAATCATATGATTCATTCCCTATCGATAGGTCGTTCACTACTCGTGATACAAGTATAGCACATTGAAAATTGTATTGCAATGAAAAAATGAACATTTGTTCGTTTCTGTTTTTTCATCCACCACACCGACGCATTTAAGACCGCTGCAAAAATCACCCACAAAAGAAGCCATGCAGCCACCGGGTCAATGAGCCGCCATAAAAAAGCTATTCCAGTCCTTTGCGAAACCGGTCAATCATCGTTGCCGTAAGGCTTAAAAGATTTTTATCTTCTTCAATTTTATCCCGCTTAACAAAGCGTGCCGTTGCAAGTTCCGTTTCGTCCATTGTAATCGAAGTACCGCCATCTACTTCGCAGTAATAGCCAAGTAAAAGATTCGAGTCAAATCCCCACGGCTGGCTGTCAAAATAACGAATATTTTTCACACGAAGCCCCACTTCTTCCTGCACCTCACGCACGACCGTCTGCTCCGGTGTCTCACCAATTTCACAGAAACCGGCAAGCAGCGCACGCCCTTTGTAGGGACGGTCTGCATACGTGGAAATCAAAATAGAATCCTCATAAATTAACCCGATAATCACCGCCGGGGCAATCTTTGGAAAAATCAGATTTCCACAATGCGGGCACCTCTTCATCCGCTCCTTTTTATCATGCACGGTTTTTGCACCACAGCGCCCGCAAAAAACATTGTCGCGGTACCAGACATACAAATGATATCCTGTCATACCGGCAAAGCAAGTGTATACCGGGTCATTTCTGCGGAGACTCCGAATTGGTTCATAGGAAAAAGAAAAAATGTCTGATATAAACAAACCCGCTGATAAATCCCCCGGCATATAAAGAAAATAACAGGTTTCATCAATCGAAAATAAATATTGTAATAAATGCTTTTCACACCCCAATTCACTATAGGTTGGAAGCACAATTTTTCCATCTTCAATACGGCACAAAATCCTGTCATCCGGTTTCCCATGTCCACGAAAAACAAGCACAAAATCATCCGGTTTTGGACTTTTTGCATGATAAGCGTTATCAAACTTTTTTGGTGCAATTTCTTGTATCATAACCAGTTCTCCTTAAAATCAGTAAATATCTTAAATCACTTTTTTCATCTGCCAACGCCCGGACAAATATCTCACAACAAATAACAGCGAGCGAACCGCCCAGTCAATAAACATACCAAACCACACACCTAAAATACCCATGTTACATACCACCGCAAGTAAATAACTGCAAAGCACGCGGAACAGCCACATGGAAATAATTCCTGTCAGCATCGTAAATTTCACATCGCCTGCTGCCCGCAATGCATTTGGCAGGGTAAAACTGAGTGGCCAGATAAAAACAGCAATTGTACTAAACCAGCGAAGCACCTCCGCCGCCATCCGGGTTGCTTCCGGCGAAAGGGAAAACACCGATACAATCGGAACGGCAAAAACAAACAAAACAAGATTCATGAGCCAGTCTCCCAGATAAGCAAACAGCATCAGTTTTTTTGTGTATTTTTTTGCCTGTGCCACCTCACCGGCTCCAAGACAGGTTCCCACCACGGTAATCAGGGCAAGCCCCATCGACATCCCCGGAATATTAGGAAATTCAATAATAGAATAACTTACCGAATTAGCTGCGATTGCCGCCGTTCCAAAAGACGTAATCATACTTACGACCATTAGTTTTCCAACCTGAAACATACTATTTTCAATACCGCTTGGAATTCCGATACGGAGAATCCGAAGAATCATTTTTTTATTCGGAAGCAGTGAAGATAATTTCTTTATCTGCAAAGGATTATACGGGCGGGCAGCCAAAACTGTCATACAGATTCCACAAACAACACGGCTCACTAGTGTTGCAAGAGCCACACCAAGCACCCCATAACCAAGTGCTACCAAAACCGCATTCAGCGCAATATTAATCGCATTCATTAACACACTGAGTCCCATGCTGACCTTGCTGTTTCCCACACTTCTAAAAATAGCGGCTCCTGCATTATAAACTCCAAGAAATGGATACGAAAGAGCCGTTACAAACATATAAATCCACGCACTGCGCATAACCGAATCTTCTACACTTCCAAAGATTGCCGGTAACATCTGCTTTCCAAAAACAGCACAAATAAACGCTGCTGCCATAGAGAAAATAAACAACACCGTTTCCAACTGTCCTGCCGCATAAGCAGCATCTTTTGTATCACGCCGTCCGTTGTACTGACTGCAAACGACGGCACCTCCTGTCGCAAGTGCCGCCATTACCTGAATAATCAATAGATTAATATTAGTCGTAAGTGCCACGCCGGATACTGCTGCTTCTCCTGCTTTGGAAACCATCAGCGTATCCACCATGCCGACCATTACATTTAAAAACTGCTCAAACATAAGAGGCATCACAAGTGCCCTTAGCTGTTTTCCTGTGTACATCATAATTCTCATATCCTTGTTTTAATTTCAACCATAGTGTACCACAGGTTTTTCTTCCTTTCAACTATCTAGTTATAACCGATTGCCATCAGGGTGAACTTCTTTGATTCACTTTCATCATTCATGCGAAGTTCAATTGTATGCTCTGCCTCGGCATCCTCTTCGATGGCTACATATACTTTACCGTTGTTCCATCCGCTGGTATCATAACCACTCAGAGTTGCCTGAAGTTTGCCATCTACATACAAATCAGCCGAACCATATTCTGTCGAATTGCTTAATTTGTAAATTAACGTAAGTGCTTTACATTTTACTTTTAAGTTCAAAGCGCCCGCGCCGCTTGTTGACGTATGCATCCAGTTATCCGGGAACCATGCCGCACCTTTTTGTCCCTTATACTCGTACTGGAAAGAGCCCGTTGCATTATCATTCTGATTAAATCCACCGGAAGTAAAGGAAGTAATTGCCTTGTCCTTTGTAACATCAGTTTTAGAATCCAACATCTTCATTCCCTGGTAAGCAGATGACTTAACCGGTGCCATCGCATCCATATCGGTGATATTATCTTCTTCAGCCGTTTCTTTATCCATCTTATCAAACATGCGTGTAATACAGTCTGCCATCAACTGATAACCGGTGTTGTTTGGATGCAGGGAATCACCAAAGTACCATTTATAAAATGCTTTCTGATCATTTCCATTAAAATAAGACGAAATCGCATTTCCCATACTAATCATCGGTAAATCATAATGCGTACCAAATGGGCGATAAGCGTTTTCACAGACAACACCGCCACTCGCCTTCTGAAATACTGAGAATACAAGCACAACGGCGGAGCCGGATTTCAATGCCTGGCGAATCAGTCCTTCATAACCTTTTCCTGCGGTTGCCGTACCATAATCATTTACAGCGAATTCAATGAACAGCACATCCGGATGGTCGCTTCCCTCCGGCAAACGATCAATCACATCACGGTTGTAACGTACCACACCAATATCGGATGGCGTTCCGCTCATTCCGGCATTGATAAAGTGAACATTTTCTCCATTGTTCTTTCCATATTTTGCTCCAAACGTCTTTGCGGAAACTTCCGCATAACACATGCTGTTTGGTTTTGCCAATGCGCCCTCTGTAATGGAACCACCAATGTAGGCAAGCGTGACATCTTTTCCATCTCTCGCATTTTGGATTACTTTCTTGATTCTTGCGTTATTTCCGGTTGAGTACACACTATTTTCAAGCATCTTCTCGTACTGAGCATCTGTAACTTTATACACATCATTCTGTGCTTTTCCGCTAATGATAACATCATCCACAAGGAATGAATCTGTCGCGGTAGTCATGGTGAGTGTCATCGCTGCATCACCCTGATTTTTCGGAATCGTAATCTCGCCTTTGAGCGTAGTCCATTTACCGCTTGCGCATGCTTTTCCTGCATCTGCGTTTGTAATCAGCGTAACGTCTCTTGCCATTCCATTCTGGTCAGTATAAGTCATACGAAGTGCAATCTTCTGGCTTTTTCCGGTATCCTGCTTTACAACAACGCTGAACTGATAATGTTCACCTGCAATCACATACTCGGAAATTGGAAGTTTTGCACCATCTGTTTCACTCGTTCTGTCTTTCACAAGAAGACTGTTCATACCGCCTTCTGTGTAGTTCTGTGAATTGGAAACTTCCAGTTTGCCACCAATCGGCGCAAATCCTTTGAGGTCCCCGTCTTCAAAATAGTTACTGTAGGCTTCTGACGCAACCGGTTCCGGCGTCTTAATCGGCACTTTGGTCACCTGTGGTTTCTCCGATGGTGTGCTTGTCGGCTGATTTGTCGGCTTATCCGTCTGCACCGGTGCCTTCGTTACCTTAACTGTCTTTTTCTTTGTTACAATAATCTTTACGGTTCCGATTTTCTTTGTCTTTTTCTTATACTTTTCCTTCACCGTAACTTTGGCAGTTCCGACTTTTACTGCTTTCACCTTGCCGGAAGCTGAAACTTTAATTTTTTTGTTTGATGCGGTAAATTTGTATTTCGCTTTTTTCTTCTTATTCTTCACCACAATCTTTTTTGATTTTCCCTGCTCAATCGTAATTGTTTTTTTGGCAGGTTTTGCTTTCTTTGCTGCCGCACTGCTGTCCGATGCCGTGGCCGTTAATGACACAACCATCGCCACAGCCAGTCCGTGGCAAAGTAACTTCTTCATTTTTGCGCAACCCATAATTGGCCTCCTTTATAATTTTGTATTTATATTATAGGGGATTTGTATAAGATTTGCAAGGTGGCATTTTTTTCACGTTCCGTAAATAATCAAGGAAACGGTTACGTTAAGTGGGCACTCCCGTTAAACAAACGCGTAAGGGTATCGGCATGTTAAATACACATGCTCGATACCCACGTGTTTGTACCCACTTATCGCAACCATTTTCTTGATGATTTACTGGAATCCTGAAGAATTTGATATCTAACACTGTATATAAACTAGTTCTTGTAATGCATTTTGGGGGGCAGGGCATACTTTTTCTGAACATCGTCCTGAAAAGCCTGTATGACAACGCTTTTTCCTTGACTTGTACCGACCCCCAAATGTTAGACCAAAAATCTAACGATTGGAGGTCGATATTT
>OHLH01001299.1_pt1 | contig 12998 bp, 9 predicted proteins | sample 1569061 | NCBI WGS metagenome assembly OHLH01 (sample SAMEA3879603, study PRJEB24766) | human gut metagenome | biome: human-associated habitat; feature: feces | place: USA | collected 1985/1987
TCGGTGTAAAAGTTCCGAACTGCAACCAACGTACATAAAGTTCCTGATAAAGCGGGTTCTTCGGGGCGGAACCATCTCCATTCTGGTTGTACTGTCCGGCAAAAAAACCGCCAATGTCGTGGTTCCAATGAGGCATGCCACAAAGCGAGAAGTTCAGGCCGGCCGGTACCTGATTGCGCAAGGTCTCCCATGAAGACCCCACATCACCCGTCCATACATTAGCCCCGTAACGCTGCTGTCCCACAAACCCCGAACGGGTGAGGATGAACACGCGTTTATCCGACGACACGGCACGCTGGTGGTCATACACTCCACCGACGGACATGAGCGGATAAGCGTTGCGAACCTTCCGGAAGGACCCCATACTGGTCTTGGTATCCAAATCCTCGGGCGTGGGATCCACATGGTCCGGTTCAGTAGAATCCATCCACCAAGCATCCATGCCGAGTTTGAAAATACCCTCATTCAAATATTTCCAATAAATGTCACGGGCTTCGGGAGAATAGGCGTCATACACTTTCACTCCGGAAGGATATTCCATGATGGGCGGCCATGCGTCAATCCCAGAGGGCGGCCAAGTACGGAAGTCAAACAACAATCCTTTGGCAGCCAGTTCCCGGTAAGGTTTCGTAGCCGGACCGAATCCCGACCAAATGGAAATAGCCATGTGGGCATTCATCGCATGCACATCGTCCAACATCTTCTTGGGATTAGGATAATCTGGATTCAGAAAAGCCATGGCGTTCCACAAATAGTTGTGCCCCCAATATTGCCAATCTTGAATAATGCCGTCGAGAGGTACACCCAAATCACGATATTTACGCACTACGTCCACCACCTCTTTCTGGCTTTTGTAACGTTCCTTGCTCTGCCAATAACCATAAGTCCAAAGAGGAAACATCGGTACCTCTCCCGTAAGATAACGCATCTGCGCTATAACGCCATCGGCATCACCGCCATACATGAAATAATAATCCATGCAATCGCCCACCTCCGAACGGAAAGAAGTCTCTTTCTCATTGTCGGTAAAGACTGTGGGGGAATAATTGTCCCAGAAGAGGCCATACCCCTTGGTAGATTGGATGAATGGACTCACGTCTTCCACGTTACCTTGTACAAGATTCTTCACTTGCCCACGTTGGGACATCTTCCCGTTTTGCAATTGTCCTAAGCCATAGAGCGCCTCATCATCATCAAGCGTAAAAGCCTGATAAACGTTATACGTAGAATTACCTGCGTCATTAAAAGGAGTAAATTGTTCTTTTACGGCTTTCTCGACGAGCAGTTGATTTCCCTTGGCTGTTTTATAGGAAAGAACACCGGTCGATGTGTCAAGAGACATCTGCAAAGCCTCCGTGCCGAGCACGATGTTCCCGTTCTTTGTGTTTACCTTAAACCCCACTTCTTTGGGTGAAGCCACAACCGACAAGCTCTTCTTCTCATAATCCTCTCCATGAGGCGACTTGACTATCCGCACAACCGAAGGGGTAAAGAACTGCACTTCCACATCCACATCATTCACAGTGGTCTTGATGCCGTAGGCGGTCTTTTGGTAATCCTGTGCCCAAGCTACAGCCACACAAATCAACCCACCCAAAAATAACATTGTTTTCCTCATACTATTTATATTTCTAATGGTTTCACTGCATAAAACAACATTCCATTTCAGTTAAAACACCAATAATCCCAATTCATCAAATCCTTGCCGACACTGCCCTTAAAAAGGAATACCAAATCGTGTACGCCTTTGGCACCCTTCACGCGGCATTCCATTTCTTTATACGTCTGCATCCCTCCGGTGGCTTTCACCTCCAGCGTGCCCACCAACGGTCCGTCGACACAGTCCAAATGTATCTCGACGGTACAGCCTTGCTCCGCAGCGATGCAGGCACGGAAACGTTTGGCGCCCCGCTTCCCGAAGTCCACGCCTCGAACAATCAACGAGTCGCCATCATCCACAGCCGTCACATAGATGCCACCGTCCGGCATTTTCTCCGTCTTCAATCCATATCCCCAAGCCATCGTCTCGGCCTCCACTCTGCGGTACGGGTCGAAATGCTCAATCTGTTCCACCTTCACATCCTTAAAATAAGGCACTTCTTGTATCGTGCCGTCTGCATTATAGTGCATCTCGGCCACAGAGATGGAACGACGTTCGTGGTGTTCTTCCATTTCCAGACGCAACAAGTCGTAATTCTGTCCGAACACGTACGTCTTTCCCTTGTAGTCGATAATACCGGGATGGTTACCACGCGTACGGTCGGTCGGACGCATGATGTATCCCTTCACGTCCCACGGACCGGTAGGCGAACCGCTCATGGCATAACCAATGCCTTCGGGGCAGCAAGTGGAAGCAAAGGCCAAGTAATAATGGTTGTTGCGCTTGTAAAACCATGGCCCTTCCTGATAAGTCTTCAGCTTGCCGATTTTTACGATGTCGCCCGAGGTAGAAATCATGTCTTCGTTGAGCTTCACATAATAAAGATTGGGGTTGCCCCAATACATATAAGCCTGTTCGTCGTCATCGATATATACCGTGGGGTCGATGTCGTCCCAATGCTCCTTTTGCCATACCAAAGGCTTGCCGATAGGGTCTTTAAAAGGACCGTAAGGCGAGTCGGATACCAACACGCCGATTCCATTGCCATGAAGCGGACAGTACATATAGAACTTGCCATTACGTTCGACGACCTGCAAAGCCCATGCCCCGTTGTCACGCTTACGCCAAGTGAAGTCCTTCAACGAAGCAATGGGACCGTGGTCGGTCCAGTTCACCATGTCGGTGGAAGTATAAAGCTGCCAATCCAACATTTTGAATCCATATCCCTGTGCATCGTCCTCGTCATGGGACGTATAAAGGAACACGGTGTCGTTGTACACCATCGGCGCGGGGTCGGCCGTGTACTTGGTCTGGATAATGGGCTCTTGTGCGTAAAGCACGGTTTGCCCTGCACATGCCAACAATGTGGCGAGAGCGGATGTCATAAGTGAATGTCTCATTTTACCAATCTATTATTTAAAGGTTATCTTTTATAGCCAAAATACCATCCTTAGGATTCGGACGACCGGAAAAAAAGCCTCAACGTTTCTGCCAGATAGGCACGGGCGTTCATCCATGTATGTCCCCCGTCCGTGATACGCGTCCGGCAGGAAATGCCTTTCTCCCGAAAATAATCGAGGTGTCTCATCACATCGGCGTAGAGGAAATCTCCGCGCCCTACACCGAACCACTTCACCCTGTAGAGGGAGTCCATACGTGCGGGATTCCCCATAAGCTGCCCGAAATGGCGCTCCATCACCTGCGGAGTAAGATAGGCACTATAAGAAGCCACGTGGGCGAACAATTCAGGATGGGAAAATGCTGCAAACAGAGCCTGCCCACCGCCACGCGAGAACCCGCCCACCGCACGGGACTCGCGCGAAAGCTCCGTACGGAAACTTGACTCCACATAAGGAATCACGGCTTCCGTCAGTTCGCGGGCAAAGGTGGCATACATCTCGGCAGCCTCAGGCGATGAGGGCATGGGCGTACCATGAGACGGCATATAACCGTACGGCATGACTACGAGCATCGGCTCGGCCTCGCCTCTGGCGATGAGATTGTCCAAAATGGCATCCACACGCCCTACCTTATACCAGGTTTCCTCCGTATCGGTCGTACCGCTCACGAGATAAAGCACGGGATAACGTCGTTCGGTCTCCCGGTCATAGCCCGGAGGCGTATAAACCAACATCGTACGATCGGCGTGCAAAACCTCGGAATAATAACTGCAATAGCGTACCTGTCCCCTCGGAACATCTTTATGGCGCGCATAGAGGGCAGCCGTATCCGGTATCTCCAGCAAACTGGCTTTGAAACGTTCGTTGGGAAAAATCAGGGGATTACTCGGATCGGAGGTCTCTACCCCATCGATACGGAATGAATAAGGATAAATGTCGGGACGGTCTATCCTTACCGTCACGCTCCACACTCCATCAGTTCCTTTCCGCATCGGGCATGTGCCTTCCATAAACTGTCCCGAAAGCTCCACTCGTGAAGCCGAGGGAGCACTGACTGAGAAGGTCACCTCCCCACCGGTATCCACACGGGGCGACACGACCGGGTTATTCCACGGATTTCCTTGTGCCACAACCTCCGCCCTGCACACTACCATAGCCACAAAAGCTAAGGCTATTCCCTTTCCTATTCTCCGTTTCATTTATTTGAATCCATTTTGTGTAATAATTACCGTTCGTAACTCCTACTTAATCAGCCCCATAGAAATAAAGTCCTCCGTAACTCCAGTTTGCCCCGATAATGCCTGGGAAATTAGGCCTGTCCATCGTCAGCAACACATACCTGTAAGGATAGCCTTCCGGCAAGGGCACAAGGCTCGCCCATACACGTCCCGCCGCTTTAGGCCAATGGGGTTGTAAATCCAAATCCAGTTCACCCAATAACTCAAGGCTGGGGTAGGCATGCACCCTCAGGTTTCCATGTCCTCCCATGAAAGCATAATATTTTCCCCCTATTTTTTGTATGGATGTTCCTGTTGAATTCAATGATATGGGCGGAGCAACCCGCGTGAACCTTCCATCCCATTCCTCAGACTCAAAAATACCGGAAGTTATAGATTTACTGGTCAGCACACTGGTAAGCAACCTCCACTTCTTATTTTGGGAATCATAAAATATACAAGGGTCTTCATTATGCCCCAAAACATGATCTGTTTCAACCCGCCGGGCTTTCATTACTGAAAACCCTCGCCGGGGATCTTTAGACGATACGGCAGTCACCAATCCGGTACCGGACCGGAGTTCCGTATAGGCAGTCCCCCCGAAATCGCAAGCATACGCTTTCCATAATTTCTCGCGACGGTCATAGAAAAGATGAGAAGCATAATCATTCCTCAGCAAACCGTCGCCATGGTCAAACACGATTACCCCTTCAAAGCGGATATCAAAGACAGAAGGGTCGAGGCTCAACACTCCTTGCACGGACTGGTTGATGTCTATCCCCCGGCAACTGAACGTGAACCACAAACGGCTTTGGTCCATATACGGACTTAAGTCTTCGTATGAAACCAACCGAATATCTGCCTGACCGATTCCCGTAGACAGATAAGAACGGGCACCGGCGACCTCCACACGTCCGCATGAATTGGAAATAACATTGAAAGTAGCCTCCGCAGCCTCTTCTACGGAACGGAAATCTATCACTTCACTAAAATTTTTCTTTATCGGCACATAACCTAAGAAAGAAGTATGCCCATATTCTTCAATAAATGCCCCGAGAGAATTTCCGTAAAGTTGCGCCCGTAATGTAAAACTACCGTCAGGCAATAAAGAAGAAAAACGTTCTTCACGTTCCACAAGGCCGTCCTTATATATCCTTAAATATATTCCTTCTTTCAGGGAGTCCAGACAAGCGAAAAGCTGTACGCGGTCTTGCAACCCCATCCGCGCCAATTCAAATCCGACCTCAGATTCCCCATCGTTTCCGTATTCCCATGAATGAATATCTATTTCATAAGTAGCATAAGGATTGACCGCACCCACATAAAAACTCACGGAGCTTTTTTTCTCATCCTCCCCTAAAACAAGACACCCCTTGTATATATGGGCATGGAATGAAGTATCGCACTTTGGCCGTCCGGCCCGTGAAGGAAGAAAAGCCGGATGCATGGATTCAAAGGAAACGATTTCCGAGGGGACAAATTCTGAAAGTGGAATGTTATTCGAAAAAATAAACCTCCTGACAGCCAAACGATGGAAATGAAGTTCCAAAGGATTGGCAACCACCGTATCTGTCCCCTTGAGGTATGCTTTCCCGGTAAAACCACCCCCAAGCAGGAATAAAACGAATATAATAAGCTTGTATTTCATGTCTTGATTCTTATATTTCCTTCTGATGGCAAAATTACATTCAACCATTCATCTTATTTCCCCTCATAAACAAATGAAACTGCGTTCTTCTCACCGGAATGGGGTACCACAGAGACCTCGTATTTACCGGCCAAAGCCGTCCACTCTTTAACGTTCACGTTCCAACGTAACAAATCTTCCCGACAAACGGTGAAGGACACTTTACGGCTTTCTCCCTTGGCTATGAAAACCCGTTTATGCCCTATCAACTTTTGCTTCAGCCCGCCAACAGCCCACTGGGGAGCAGACAAATAACACTGAACGATTTCCTCACCGTCATACCCTCCTTTATTGGACACCGTCACTTCCACGGACAAAGTATCGCTTCCCGACATACGGCTTTTATCTACCACCGGACGCGAATATTCGAAGCGGGTATAACTCAACCCATAACCGAAAGGGAACATCACATCACCCTTAAAATATTGGTAGCTTCTACCCTTTGTCACATCATAACTGTCCATTGGAGGGAGTTGGCGTTCGTCCGCAAAAAAAGTCACCGGTGTTTTGCCCGAAGGATTCACTTTGCCCAGCAAGATATGGGTAATGGCACGCGCTTCCCCCTGTCCCCCTATCCACACATTCAGGATGGCTTTCGGCAGACGGACAAACGGAGCAAGCATCAAAGGACTCCCGCTGCCCAAAATCAATATGGTGTTGGGGTTGGCTTCCGTAACTTTACGGATCAATTCTATTTGAGCCTCCCCCCAATGCAAGTCTTTCCGGTCCCTGCCTTCTGAAGAATTGTCGTCCCTCAAGAATAAAATAGCCACATCCGATTCTTTTGCCAACTTTTCGGGGGTGATTCCCTTATCGTCAAAAGGAGGCCTCCACGACAGGCGAACGGTCTGTTGCGCCTTCATTCCACAAGCTTCCACTTCAACTTGATATTCCTGCCCCTTTACCAAAGGTAATTCAAAGCTGCCACGCACTTTCTGATTGCTTCCTTTGCGGAAAACAACCTTCCCGTCTATCCGGATAGAGACCCGACCGGAGCCTTCGAACATGAAAGAGTACCTTCCCGTAAGCGGGGCTTGCAAGACAGAAGTCCAACGTGCCGACAAATCCTTGGCACTTTTCAACTTGTCATCCATAGCCGGTACAAAATCCAGTACTAAATCCTGACGGACCAACAACGGTGTCCCCACGGCTTCTTTGTCCGCATAATATTCGCCCGTAAAACCCAATATCCCATCGTGAGCTTCTCCTACGCGCCGTGACAAATATCGGGAAGGAACGGTCTCCTCTTTCGTACGCTCGCCCACCCAACTTAACTCAGCACGGCTTCCTACGGCATCGCGTAAACAATCCCACAGAACTTCATTGATTTCCGGACTTGCACTATAATCTCCATAATAAACCGTGTTAAAGGCATCGCCTATCAAAGCGATTTTACGGACATCGCCGCTGCCCAGCTCCAACGGAAGGAGCCCATCATTCTTCAACAGCACCATGGACTTTTCGGCAGCTTCAAGAGCCAACTCCCTATGTGCAGGACATTCGACTACGGAATATGGGATGTCGGCATAAGGATTTCCACCGGTATCACCGTCCAGTCCCAATCTCACACGCAACTCCAACACACGATCCACCGCACGGTCAAGGTCTTCGTCATCAATTAACTTTTCAGTATATGCCTTACGCAGCCCGTCCCGATATTCATCCCGCAGCGACATATCGCAACCGGACTTCAATGCCATTGCGGCAGCCTCTGCCGGCGTACTTGCATACTTATGGTGGGTGTATATTTTTTCTACGGCAGACCCGTCTGAGATGACAACACCTCGGAATCCCCACTCCTTGCGCAACACGTCATTCAAAAGATAAGCGTTCGCACAACACGGCACTCCGTTCAACGCATTATAGGCTCCCATGACAGAAGCAGCCCCGCCTTTTACCACAGCTTCGCGGAAGGCCGGAAAATAATACTCCCGCAAGGACAGTTCATCCACGTCCGCCGATCCTCCGGCACGCCTGTTTTCCTCGTTGTTAGCCACAAAATGCTTTATGGTGGCAACCGCTTTCAACCAACGCGCATCATCCCCCTGCAAACCTTGTACATAAGCAACGCCCATTTCACCAGTCAGAAGTGGGTCCTCGCTGAAGCATTCCGACGTACGCCCCCACCTCGGATCGCGCGCAATATTCAATGTGGGCGAGAAAAACGTAAGGCCGAATTGCCTCGGTGAATACCCCTTCTCTTCCATCACTTTACGGTGCTTGGCACGGGCTTCGTCGGATATGGCCGTACTTATCCGTTTAACCAATTCCACATCCCACGTAGCCCCCAAGCCTATCGGTTTCGGGAAGGCCGTAGCCTTACCCGCCCTCGCCACACCGTTGAGACACTCGCTCCACCAATCGTAACGGATAATACCTAAACGATCCACAGCCGGAGCATCCGCACAGAGCAAATCTATCTTCTCTTCGACCGTCAGCCCCTTCCGGATGTCCGACACCTTACCGCCGATGTCTTTTTCCCCTACAAGGCATTGCAAGGAAAGCCAACCGACTAATATAGCAAATATCTCTCTCATACTTCATGAAATAAAACTATTCTCAACCTACGATAAGCAGACCGCCGTTGCAAGGAATCGTTACTTTCATGGTCTGCTTCTTCCCAAGCTTCACAGACTTCACTTCTCCCTGCAATTCTTTATCATCGGCATATACCTGCAATTCCGTACCGGAAGCCCACATCGGCAAAGTGATTTCCGTCTTCAGCGTTTCCTGCTGCGCGTTCACTCCCGCCACATACCATTTGTCACCGTGACGACGCGCCAGAATGACGTATTTTCCGGGATAACCGTCGATGAAACGGACATCATCCCACGTCGCGGGCACTTGCTTCATGAAATCTATCGCCCAGGCCGGGGCATCCGTCAGGTTGTTGGGAGTGAGGGCAAAGTGCTGCACAGGAGACTGAAACAAGACGGCCGTGGCCAACGCGTAGACATCGGATGTCACCCGGCGGCTGCCGCGCGGTTCGTTCTTCGCATTATAATACTTGTTCAGCGCACTGCCACCGAAGTCCATACTGGCCACCGTGTTCCGTATAAAAGGATGCAGGCAGGCGTTGAACGCCTCGGCATCACAACTCTTCTGCGAAAAGTGCAGGTTTTCACTGGCCAATACCGCCTCACTGGCCACGAAGTTGGGATACATCCGCTCCCAACCGCGCGGAAGGGTACAACCGTGGTAAATCACCATCAAACCGTAATCGTTGGCATCCGCCAGGATGTCTTCGTAAAGCTGCATGGTCTGCTGCTTGTCGCTCCCGAGAAAGTCTACCTTGATGCCCCGGATACCGGTTTCCTTCATCCATTTCATTTCACGGTGGCGGGCTATCGTGTTGTGCATGCGACCGCGCGGCCCCTGAGGCGCGTCGTTCCAATAACCGTTGGAATTGTACCACAAATACAGGCCTACGCCCTTACCTGCGGCGTAACGGGCCAGTTCCGCTATCCGTTCGTATCCCACGCGCGAATCCCACCAGGCATCCACGAGCACGCTCTCGTAACCCATGTCCGCAGCGAAATCCACGTAACGCTTCTGTTCGTCATAGTTCATGCTGTTGTCGCCGCCGATAATCCAGCTCCACGTGCCGCGACCGTAAACATACCGGCGCGAAGGCTCATAGAGAGGTTCCACCACATCGTATGGTATGGTGGTCTCCACAATCGGTGCCAACGTCTGCCCCACGGTAATCGTACGCCAAGGCGTTTCGCCGGGCAGGGAGATGCCGGGGCTGGTTGTCCCATTGCCGTTATATTCCCCCTCCTGCGGGAAGCCGATGGTGTAAAGCCCGCCATCCTTTCCCATCAGGCGGCTTGCACAATAGCGGCTGTCCACTCCCGTCTCGGAAATCAGCACCCAGCCCTTGTCTCCCGTACGGAACAAGCAAGGAAAGGTATAGCCATGCCCCCATCCGTTCTTTCCCATCTCATTGTCCACGGTGTAACCGGTCTCATAACTGGGACTGGTTCGCGCGAAGCCTCCCATCGGTCCCGATTGCGGGCAAAGGAACGTCGTGGTGCCCTGAGGAAGCACGAAGCCCGTAGTCTCGTCCTTCACCACGCAGCACAGGGTGTTCCCCTGCGGGTACACTTTATATTTAAAGGCCACGTCATGGTCGGACACATGGAACACGACATCGAAAATATGTTTGCCGTCCTTGTAAAAAGGGCAGACGGCCTTCGTGGCCTGCACGTCCACCTTGCTCCGTTTGATAGTAGGCAATTCGTAATGCCCCGACACGGGCGAAACGGCAAAAGAGGATTCCTGCAAGGCCATTCCCTGCGAGAAATCACCGATGTTCGTAAGCAATCCCAAAGGGGAAGGTGCCAAGAACGTGGTTTCACCATAGTCCACACGGTAAACCGGGCGGCCGCCGTCGTCGGCTACCGTCACCACTAATTTCTTATCCGGACTTGAAAACTGTACGGTGGCCGCATCTGCCACCCCAAACGCACCCAGTGCGCACGCAAGTAAGAAGTATTTCTTCATTGGGTAAAATGATTGATTAATAGTTTTTGATTATTCCCGTCACAAAAGTACGAATAAAAACAAGACTTTCACTTCGCTCATGTTACATATATTTTGTTTCTTGTATCATTTTCAAAGCATACCACCTGAATCCGGCACAAATGCCGAAGACCTTGACATTGTGGCAAACCGCACCGGCCGATAGCTGCGAACAAAACGTCAGAAAAAGGAATAAGACGCCGACAAAAAGACAGTGCCCACCTCATTCTTCACCGCTGCAAAAAACGGATGTTTCCCGCAAAGGGGAGCCAAACGTTAACAAAAAACCATGTAAAAAGGACGTTTTTTGCTTCCATGCGGCATTTTCCGAAATCGCTTTCAGCCGAACGAGAAATCATTCGGCTGAAAGCGATTTTCCAATGTCCGCAGAACTTGCGGGCAACCCGTACCAAAAAACGGAAAAACGACTTCTTACCGTGGAGAAGAGATGCCGAAAGCCCTGTTTTTCCACGTAAATGAAAGCCCGACGGCCTCAAAAAAGAAAAACAAAACGACAGCGGAAACGCCCCACGGAAATACACATAAAAAAAGCCATGCGGAAAGACATGGCACATCCTCTATCGAAAAGAAAGCTCCAAAAACAAAAGGCAGCATTCTGTCAGATTCCCGATACACGAGAATCCATTATTTGCGACCGCTCCCGTCCCGGCTTGCAAATACGCCATTCTCGTCAGCCCGGAAATGACTATTTGTCATTTTGAAAGCTATGCCACAAATTACCCTCCGGCACGGGGGCCGTCACGTCTATCTCTTGCTTGGATACCGGGTGGACGAAACGCACACGGCGGGCATGCAGGCAAATGCTCCCGTCGGGATTGCTGCGCGGCGAGCCGTACTTCAGGTCTCCCTTAATCGGGCAACCCATCTTGGCCAACTGGCAACGGATTTGATGGTGACGGCCGGTTTTGAGGTCTACTTCCAAAAGGAAATAACGTTCCGAACGGCCGATAAGCTTATAGTCGAGAATGGCTTTCTTTGCCCCGGGCTTTTCCTTGTCGTAAGCATACGACTTGTTCTTCCGCGGACGGGCAATTCCCCGTGATGGCCCAATACGTCTTGTGCACTTCTTTCGTACGGAACATTTCGTTGAGCCGGGCCAAAGCCTTGCCGGTACGGGCAAAGACCACCAGTCCGCTCACGGGGCGGTCCAAACGATGCACCACGCCGAGGAACACGTTCCCCGGCTTGTGGTACTTCTGTTTGATGTATTCCTTCACCATCTCCGACAAAGGCTTGTCGCCGGTCTTGTCGCCCTGTACAATCTCCGAACTGCTTTTGTTGACGATGATGAGGTGGTTGTCTTCGTAGACTACGTCCATACGGATTACATGTTCATGCCACCGTCAATCTGGATAACCTGTCCCGACACGTAAGAAGACAGGTCGGAAGCCAAGAAAAGCGCCACGTTGGCCACGTCTTCCGGCGTACCGCCACGACGCAAAGGTATCTTCTTGCACCATTCCGCACGCACGTCGTCCGACAATGCTGCCGTCATGGCCGTTTCGATAAAGCCCGGTGCTATGGCGTTGGCACGGATACCTTTGGCTCCCATCTCCTGGGCTATGGACTTGGCCAAAGCTATCATACCGGCCTTGGAAGCCGAATAGTTACACTGTCCGGCATTGCCGTGTACACCCACCACGGAAGCCATGTTGATGATGGAACCGCCCTTTTGGCGCATCATAATAGGTGTACAAGCGTGGATGAAGTTGAAAGCCGACTTCAGATTGACGGCAATCACTGCGTCCCACTGCGCCTCCGTCATACGCAACATCAAGCCGTCTTTAGTGATACCGGCATTGTTTACCAGAATATCTATCGAGCCGAAATCCTCTTTCACCTGCTTCACCACTTCTTCCGTCTGTGCAAAATCAGCCGCATTGGAAGCGTAGCCTTTGGCCTTCACGCCGAAAGCGGCGATTTCTGCCTCGGTAGCCTGCCCGTTTTCATCAATTACCAAATCCGTAAAAGCCACGTTCGCGCCTTCGGCGGCAAACTTCAGGGCAATGGCCTTACCGATGCCGCGGGCGGCACCCGTCACCAAAGCCGTCTTTCCTGTCAATAATCCCATAATCTATTATTATTTAATGGTTAAATATATTATCTGTCAACGTTCTCCCCGCAATGCGCGGTGTATCAATGTCTTCACCATACGGCGCGTTTCCGCCTTGTTCAGTCCCTCTCCCAAGCGGCCGTAGATGTAAGGCACCTCCAACCCCTTCACACAATAGTGCATCACGTCGGCCACCAATGCCACGTTCTCTATGGAGAACTCACCCGAAGCGACTCCTTCCTTCAACACCCCGATGAAAAACTCTGTTTCTTTTTGGTCGAAATGTTTCCTCACCTTCTCCACCATCCAGATGTTGCGGAAGAATTCGGCACGCAAATTACCGTTGCGCAACACGACCTCTTTAATGGAATGCAAATGGACATAAATGATTTCCACCAGTTTTTCCTCCAAGTCCATCCTTTTATTGGCCACTTCCGACAACTGGGCCGAAAGATGCTCCAACTCCGTTTCTATCACGGCAAAATAAATGTCTTCC
>OHLH01001306.1_pt1 | contig 12838 bp, 10 predicted proteins | sample 1569061 | NCBI WGS metagenome assembly OHLH01 (sample SAMEA3879603, study PRJEB24766) | human gut metagenome | biome: human-associated habitat; feature: feces | place: USA | collected 1985/1987
TAATCCTAAAACCAGAACTTACGACCGTATTTACCCCACAGTGAGGCAACGTGCCATAAGCATCTTGCGCCGTTTGTTTGTGGGGATGGGTCTGGGGGCAGGCAGTTTTATCATTCTATTGTTCATTTTTGGTTCACCTTCCGAAAAGGAACTTCGTATAGAGAATGCACGTTTGCTGGCGCAGTATAATGTATTGTCTCATCGTTTGGACGAGGCGCTGGGAGTGATGCAGGATATCCAGCAGCGTGATGACAACTTGTATCGGGTGGTGTTGCAGGCCGATCCTGTTTCGGATGCGATTCGTAAAGCAGGTTATGGAGGAACGAATCGTTATGAGCAGTTGATGGATATGGCAAATGCCGAGCTGGTAATGAATACCACTCAAAAGATGGATATGTTGAATCGCCAACTTTATATTCAGTCGAAATCTTTTGATGAGGTGGTGGATTTGTGTAAAGGACACGATGAAATGTTAAAGTGTATTCCGGCCATTATGCCGGTATCCAATAAGGATTTAAAGAAAACAGCTTCGGGGTATGGTACACGTATCGACCCTATTTACAATACGCCTAAGTTTCATGCCGGAATGGACTTTTCTGCCAATATCGGTACACCCGTATATGCCACCGGAGACGGTAAAGTGATAAAGGCAGGGTGGGAGACCGGTTATGGAAATTTGATTCAGGTCGATCATGGATTCGGCTATGTGACTTGGTATGCACATCTGAGTAAATATAAAGTTCGTCCGGGCCAGAAAGTGGTGCGTGGCGAAGTAATTGGCGAAGTGGGGAATACAGGAAAGAGCACGGGACCTCATTTGCATTATGAGGTGCATGTGAAGGGTAAAGTGCAGAATCCGGTGAATTATTATTTCATGGATTTGAGTGCGGAAGATTATGATAAGATGGTGCAGATAGCTGCTAATCATGGTAAGGTTTTCGACTGATTTATGATTTGCAGTGTGTGCTAAATAAATTCTTGATAAAATGGCATATAATCCGAATAAAGAGCTAAAGCTTTACTACTCAATAGGTGAGGTGGCAAAGATGTTTAATGTTAACGAATCGCTATTGCGTTTTTGGGAGAAAGAATTTCCATTCATTACTCCCAAAAAAGCAGGGGGGAATGTGCGTCAGTATCGTAAAGAGGATATTGAGAATATTCGTTTAGTGTATCATTTGGTGAAGGAGAAAGGACTTACACTTCAGGGAGCTAAGCAGAAATTGAAGGTAAGCAAAGATACGTCTATCCGTACAACGGAGATTATCGACCGTTTGTTGCTTGTGCGCGAGGAACTGGCAAGTATGCGAAAAGAATTAGATTATCTGACATAATACTCCTGCCATTTATCAAACAGCCGTTATTATCCATACACCGTAGGGAAGCCGGTTTAGTTTCCCTACAGTGACGAAATATGATATTATACACAATACCTAATTAGGTAGATCTTCAAATTTCTCGATGCGTGTGACTGTCTTCACTTCACTGATTTTCCGTAAGTTTGTAGAGATGGTTCTTACATCATCTACATCATGCACAAACAATTGGATTCTTCCTTCAAAAATACCATCGTTTGTTTCTATAGTCAACTTATGAATATTTACATTCAGTTGCTGGGAAATTATTTCTGTGACTTTATTTAGTAGTCCTATGTGGTCTATTCCTTTGATATATAGATTGACGGGGAAATATAGAGACTTGCCTGTTTCCCATTGAACAGCCAAAAGTCTGTTACCATAGCTGCTTTTTAGTTTGGTAGCTAAAGGACATTGACGTTTGTGAATGATGATTCGATTATTGTCATCAATATATCCCAATACGTCATCTCCCGGAATAGGCTTACAACATTCGGCTATTACATAGTTCTTTTGAATAGCTTCAGGAGTAAGCTTCAGGATTTTTTTACTGTCAATCTTTTGTATCGGCTCTTTTTCTTCGGACTTATCCTTATTACTCTTGTTGCCACCGAAAGCAAAAGAAATGTATTTTTTCCAATTGCTTGTGGCAGGCTTGTCTTTTAACTCGTTTTTATCGTTATCGCCTGGAATAATGGTTTTGAAACCAATGGCGGAGAACAACTCTTCCTGTGTTCTTAGGTTGTGTAAAGTGCAGAGTTTCTGTATATTGTCGGGAGTAAATTCCAATCCTTCTTTATTGAAGAAGTCACGTAGTATTTCTTCTCCGCTTTGTTGCATGCCGCGTTGCTCACGCTTCAATATGGCCATAATTTTGGCTTTAGCCTTAGCTGTGGTAGCAAAGTTAATCCATGACGGTTGGACGTGCTGTGACTTAGAAGTCAGAATTTCCACCTGGTCTCCACTTTGCAGTTTGTGGCTGAGGGGTACCAGTTTATGATTCACTTTAGCACCGATGCAGTGGCTTCCCAGAAAAGTATGGATAGAGAATGCAAAATCCAGTGCCGTACAGTTTTGCGGCATCGTTTTTATTTCTCCTTTCGGAGTAAAAACAAAGATTTCGGATGCGAATAGATTTAATTTGATGGTGTCTAGAAAATCCATAGCGTCCGGTTGCGGGTCATCTAGAATTTCTTTGATGGTACGTAACCATTTTTCTAGTTCACCTTCGTCTTCGCTGCCTCCTCCTTCTTTATATTTCCAATGTGCGGCAAAGCCTTGTTCGGCAACGTCGTTCATACGTTCGCTGCGTATCTGCACTTCAATCCACTGCCCTTTATTGCTCATCAGCGTGACGTGTAGAGCTTGATATCCGTTGGATTTTGGGTGGCTTACCCAATCACGCAGGCGGTCGGGGTGTGGCTTGTAAATTTTGGAAACCGACACATATATATTAAAGCACTCATTGAGTTCTTCTTCGGGATCTTTGGGGGTGAAGATAATGCGGACAGCGAGTATATCATAAATTTCTTCGAACGTGATATGCTTAGTCTGCATTTTGTTCCAAATGGAGTAAGGAGACTTGACTCGCGCCATCAGTCGGTAACTGATGCCCATTTTGTCCAGTCGCTCACGGATAGGAGCCGTAAATTCACGAAAAACCTCTTCACGTTCCGCCTGTGTTTCTTGCAGTTTCGCTTCAATTTGAGCGTATTCTTCGGGATGTTCATATCGGAAACTGAGATCTTCCAATTCTGTCTTTATTTTGTTAAGACCCAAACGGTTGGCAAGCGGAGCATAGATATATAAGGTCTCACCGGCTATTTTATATTGCTTGTTGGGTAACATTGACCCCAATGTGCGCATATTATGGAGTCGGTCGGCTATCTTGATAAGGATGACACGGATGTCATCACTCATGGTCAACAGCAGTTTTTTGAAATTCTCTGCTTGAGCCGAAGCTCTGTCACCGAATATGCCGCCGGATATTTTAGTTAGTCCATCTACGATTTGGGCAATCTTCGAGCCGAACAGGTTCTCAATATCTTCTACTGTGTAGTCGGTATCTTCAACTACATCATGTAACAAGGCCGAACAAATAGAGGTGGAACCTAGTCCGATTTCAGTACACACAATTTTGGCAACTGCTATCGGGTGCATGATATAAGGTTCACCCGAACGTCGTTTTACTCCTTTGTGGGCTTGCTTGGCAAAATTGAATGCCTTTGTGATGATTTCTACCTTCTTTCTATGTTTGGTTGCGAGATAACTGTCCAAAAGTTCTTGAAAACCTTGGTTTATCATCTCTTCGTCAGCTTGTTCCTGAAGTTGTTTTTCATCCGTCATATCTGCCTCCTATATAATCTATAATGCAAAAATATACAAAAAACATCTTTATGCAAGCGATTTCGGTAAATCTATCGTGTTAAATCGTTCTTTTTTACTAATTAGCGTATTCTCAATGATTTTCCGGCTCTGATATTATTGCCTTTTATATTGTTAAGACGTCTCAGTTGGTTGACGGAAACATGGTATTTGGCTGCAATTCCTCCCAACGTATCACCGGATTTGATTTTATGATACACAGCTCCTTTGGATGAAGTGCGGATGCCGGTGTTGTCTTTGATGGCTACGGCTTTCCTCTTTTTTAGATATTCGTTTGCCTTATATGCAAAGATGCTGTCCTGACGGTCAATAAAACTACTGACTGTATTGTTGGGCAGACGCAGTACGCATAATTCGCTGTTGCCGGGAACGATATCCTTTTTATATTGTGGATTCAGGCTGCGTAATTGGTCAATGTTGAGGTTGCAGACTTCTGCTACTTGTTGCAGATGAAGGTCTTTATGGATATGGATAGTATCTGTTGCCGATGGGAGCTGAGTTTCCATCGGGCAAATATCATGTTCGCAATAATAGGTCATAATATAGTTGGCTGCAATAAAAGCAGGTACATATCCTCTGGTTTCTTTAGGTAAGTAATTATAGATAGTCCAATAGTCTGTTGCACCGCCGGCACGTCGTATTGCTTTGTTGATGGTACCCGGACCGCAATTGTAGGCAGCTAATACGAGGTTCCAGTCCTGATAGATGGCATAAAGATCTTTTAGATAACGTGCGGCAGCCCAAGTCGATTTGATAGGATCGCGCCTTTCATCTATCAAGCTATTGTTTTTCAGTCCGTATATTTTTCCTGTTCCCAACATGAACTGCCACAAGCCGGTAGCTCCCTGCCGGGAAACTGCTACGGGATTTAGTGCAGATTCAATGATTGGAAGATATTTTAATTCCATGGGAAGATCATATAAATCAAGTGCTTCTTCAAAAATAGGCATATAGAAGTTTGCCGCTGCCAGCATAAAAGAGACTTTATTGCGCAGACGGCTGGCATACATATCTATAAATTTTCTAACGGCTTCATTGTAAGGCATTTCTATGATAGACGGAATACGAGACAAACGATCCATATAAATAGAATCGCTGACAATGGGGTTGACTGAAGTCATTTTACAGTTCTCGCCCATACTGATGTAATTCTTTGACTGCCAATCCCAAAAGAGGCTGTCCATTTCTGACTGCATACTTTCAGGAATGTCGATTACTTCTTCTTTTCCTGTTGTTTGTGAGTGAACAGTGATACTTTGTGTTTGTGCACTGATTCCTGTCGTTCCTATAAGTGCGAATAAGCCAATTAAAAAGTTTTTCATGCAATTTAAAATTTGAGGCTGCATTGTAAACCGATTGCATTACCACCGATTTTATTGCGACCATCGTTAAAAATAACAGGTTCAATCTTGAGACCCAAGTCTTTTGAAATATCAAAATCCGAAAGTTCGGCATCTACATAAGCGTCTATCACAGACAATAGGTATACACCGATAAACGCGAATATACTTAAGTCGCGTTGGCGGCGATATAGGTCTTTCCTTTTTCTGAAAATTTCCTTGTATCGTTCTTCCTGACCGGAAATATCCGCATTGGGCGGAAGAAAATCTTCATAGCTTTTTGTATTGGGATCATCGTCCATGATATCAAGATATGCCTGTGAGTAATCTTTGTACATTTTGCCATTCCAACTCAGCGCATAGGCACAGCCCATAAACCCGCCGTATACGATAGGCAGTTTCCAATATTTCCTATTGTAAATCTGTCCTCCTCCCGGGATAATCAAAGCCAACCATGTAGCACGGTTCGAATTGGGAATAAATCTTTTCTTTTCCGTTGGAAGTGCGTTCTGTATGGAGTCGTTTTTCTTTGCCAGCAGTGCGGTGTCGACCGGAGCTTCCAACTTCTCTATTTCTTTTTGGTTCAGTATAGCCAAACTGTCGGTCGTTATACTATCTGTAGCCAGACTGTCTGTGATTGCTTGCTGTTTGAGAGCCAGCGAATCTACACGTACTCCCATTCGGCGTTGACGTGCTTTTTGTCCGTAAACATCCGTACTCCCGGTCCATAACAGACACAAGAGCAAAAGAGACAGTAGTTTATATGTAGATATTCTTTTTTCCAATGTCGTAATAACGCTTTATTCTTTCTTCTTTAGCAAATCAAATATTTCCATGATACGCTCCAAATCTTCTTCATTATTAAAAGGAATGCTGATTTTGCCTTTTCCTTTAGTTGTACATGATAACTGTACTTTTGAACCGAAGAAACCGCATAAATGGTTTTGCAGGATAACATACTCCTCCGAAAGTTTACTGCCTTTCGGCTTTATTTTCTTGCCACCGCTGTCTATGGTCTCACCGCTTGTCAGTGCTTTTACTATTTCTTCCACTTTGCGTACCGAATACCCCTGTGTCTGTATTTCATTAAATATTCGTATTTGGGTTTTAGGGTCATCTAATGCCAGCAATGCGCGGGCGTGTCCCATGTCTATTTCGCGGTTCTTTAACGCTACCTGAATCTGTGCCGGTAGTTTTAACAGGCGAAGATAGTTGGCTATCGTAGTACGTTTCTTGCCGACACGCTCACTCAGACGTTCCTGTGTCAGCTCATATTGTTCCAATAAATGCTGATAAGCCAAGGCTATTTCCAATGAATTCAAATCCTCCCGCTGGATATTTTCAATTAATGCCATTTCCATCACATTTTCGTCATCGGCTGTGCGGATATAGGCAGGAATGGTTTTTAGTCCGGCTTGGACAGAGGCACGGTAACGACGCTCCCCGGCTATGATTTGATAAGAGTCTTCACTTAGTTGACGTAACGTTATAGGTTGAATAATACCAATTTCCGCGATAGAGTCTGCCAACTCTTGAAGTGCTACCGGGTCAAATTCACGACGCGGCTGATTCGGGTTGACGGAGATTTTGCTCAGTTCTATTTCATTAATAGAAGAAGAACCGGAGGTCTTTACTTCTTCGGTTGAAATCAGTGCGTCAAGTCCGCGTCCTAAAGCAAATTTCTTCTGTACTGCCATCGTTTACTTATTGTTACGTGTTATAATTTCTTGTGCTAACGCTAAATGGTTCTTGGCTCCGGTTGAGTCGGCATCATATAGAATGACAGGTATGCCGTGGCTGGGAGCTTCGCTTAGTTTAACGTTTCGCTGTATAATCGTCTTGAATACCAGTTCCTGAAAGTGTCTTTTCACTTCATCGTAAATTTGGTTGGCCAGACGAAGACGTGAATCGAACATAGTCAGCAAGAAACCTTCTATTTCCAGTGACGGGTTCAGTTTCGATTTTATAATTTTAATGGTGTTCAGCAATTTGCTGATGCCTTCCAAGGCAAAATATTCACACTGCACAGGAATGATTACAGAATCTGCTGCTGTCAGTGCGTTTATTGTGATGAGTCCCAATGAAGGCGAACAATCTATCAGAATATAGTCATATTCGTTTTTCATTGGACCAAGCACTCTTTTCATTATCTTTTCACGGTCTTCCAGGTTCAGCATTTCTATTTCCGCCCCTACCAGGTCAATGTGAGAAGAAACAATGTCGAGTCCGTCGATGTCGGTGGTATAAATTGCTTCCCGTATATCGGCTTTGTTGATAAGACATTCATAGATAGAACACTCTACCTCTTTAATGTTCACGCCCAATCCAGATGATGCATTGGCCTGTGGGTCAGCATCAATAACCAATACTTTTTTCTCTAGTGTAGCTAGAGAAGCAGCCAGGTTGATAGTGGTGGTAGTTTTACCTACTCCACCTTTTTGATTGGCTAAAGCAATAATTTTTCCCATATTAATCAGTTTTTTCTCGCTGCGAAGTAACTAATAATAGATGAGCACACCTATTAAAATCAGCAGACATTAGCAAAACTGTTGATAACTCATTGGTTTTGTTAATAACTCAACTGGGACAAAGATAATTATTTCTTGCTAATTCTATTTCAATTTTAGCATTGGGTTGTAGAAGATTAAGATAATTTTCTATTCTCAGGGGGGATAGTTCGGCTAAAGAGTTGTATCTTTACACTCCAAGAAAAAATAGAGATTTAATGAGTATGAAGAAAGAAAAACCATTGATATTGTTGTCTAATGATGACGGAGTGAATGCTAAAGGGTTGAATGAATTGATTCGTGCATTGCGCGGATTGGGGGAGATTATTGTGATGGCTCCGGACGGACCGCGTTCCGGTGCATCCGGCTCAATCACTTCTGAGCATCCTGTCAGATATTATAAAGTACGCGAAGAAGAAGATCTGACTGTATATAAATGTAGTGGTACTCCGGTTGATTGTGTGAAGTTGGCTTTGCATGCTGTTGTTCCCCATCGTCCTGATGTGGTGATAGGTGGAATCAATCATGGTGACAATTCGGCTGTGAATGTACATTACTCCGGCACAATGGGAGTGGTGATCGAAGGTTGTTTGAAAGGGATTCCCTCTATAGGCTATTCTTTGTGTAATCATTTGGCTGATGCTGATTTTTCAGCATTATTGCCTTATATCCGCAGAATAACAGAAGAGGTGCTTGAACATGGTTTGCCGGCCGGTATTTGTCTGAACGTGAATTTCCCGGATGTCGCTGAGTTTAAGGGAGTACGTATTTGCCGTCAGACGAACGGTACTTGGGAAAAGGAATGGAAAGTCTGCACACACCCCAGAGGCGGAGAATATTATTGGCTGACAGGGCAGTTTGTGAATCATGAGCCTGAAGCTGTTGATTCTGATCATTGGGCATTGAATCACGGTTATGTTGCCATTACGCCTACACAGATAGATGTTACGGCTTATAGCATAATAAAGGACTTAAAAAACTGGAAATTAGACGTATGAAATACTATTTGATAGTAGGCGAGGCATCAGGGGACTTGCATGCATCCAATTTGATGCGTGCTTTGCAGCAAGAGGATTCTCAGGCAGATTTCCGTTTCTTTGGAGGTGATAAAATGAGTGCTGTCGGAGGAAGCAGGGTGAAGCATTATAAAGAGCTGGCTTATATGGGATTTATACCTGTATTATTGCATTTGCGAACCATTCTTCGTAATATGCGACAATGTCAGGAGGATATTGTCGCATGGCAGCCTGATGTGGTTATTTTGGTGGATTATCCCGGGTTTAATTTAAAAATCGCCGAGTATATCAAGAAGAACACTCAAATACCTGTCTACTATTATATTTCTCCCAAGATTTGGGCATGGAAAGAATATAGAATAAAGAACATTAAGCGGGATGTGGATGAACTGTTTTCCATTCTTCCGTTTGAAATCGATTTTTTTGCAGGATATCGTTATCCTATTCATTACGTGGGAAATCCGTGTGTGGATGCGGTCGATGAATATTGCAAAGGAAATGTGGAAACTTTCGGTGCTTTTGCAGCCGAAAACGGTTTGAATGACAAGCCGGTAATTGCCTTGCTTGCCGGCAGCCGTAAACAGGAGATTAAGGATAATCTTCCTAAAATGTTGGAGGCGGCTGCACCTTTTACAAAGGATTATCAATTGGTGCTTGCCGGTGCACCGGGCATGGAATCTTCTTATTATTCAGGATACTTGAATCCGAAAGTTCCTGTTAAGATAGTCTTTGGACAAACTTATAGATTGTTGCGGCAGGCACAGGCGGCGTTGGTGACTTCGGGAACAGCCACATTGGAAACGGCATTGTTCCGGGTTCCACAGGTGGTGTGCTATCATACTCCTCTTGGAAAGTTTATTGCGTTTTTGCGCCGGCATATTCTGAAGGTGAAATATATTTCATTAGTTAATCTGATTGCCGATAAAGAAGTTGTCCGTGAGTTGGTTGCTGATACAATGACTGTTGCGAATATCCGTTCGGAACTTGAGTCTGTTTTATATAATAAGGTGTATAGAGAACAAATGATGGTTGAGTACGAGCGTATTATCCAGATATTGGGACCGGCAGGAGCTTCCCGGCAGGCGGCACGACAGATGGTGTCTTTATTGAAGAAATAAACTTTTTAAGGGATATTTTTGTTGTTTCGGGAATAATGAACCAAAATCCCGGAGTATATGAAATATAACTTAAAAAGTTTTTTGGCGACAGGATTTCTTGTTGGGATATCTGTCTTTTATGGCCCTCATTTACTCCATTCGATTTACCGGAATTAAAATAGAGATACCACATATAAATAAACTACTGCTGCCGGGATAGCGAGGATGGCACTGTCAAAACGGTCAAGTATTCCACCATGTCCCGGCAGAATGTTTCCGGAATCTTTCAATCCCAGATAACGCTTGAACAGTGACTCACTCAAGTCACCCCATGTACCGAATACGACGATAGTCAATCCTAGTCCTACCCACACTCCTGTTGACATAAATGGGAAAAAATAAGCCATGACAAAAGCAGCGATAATGCTGAATACACCGCCACCGATAGAACCTTCCCATGACTTCTTGGGTGAGATGCGTTCAAATAGGCGGTGCTTTCCGAAGAGCATTCCGGTACAATAAGCACCGGTGTCATTCACCCAGTTAAAGATAAAGATGGAGAGAGGAAGAATAGGGTTGTATTGTGAAACACTGATTGTTTCATCAGAATGGAATGCCAATACATTTAATAAGGCAAACGGTAATGCAAGATAAATTTGGCTGAACATGGCGTAAGCCCAATTGTTCAACGGATTTTTCTTCTTGAGATACAGTTCGCTTACCATTAGGTAGATGATTAGTGCCAAATAGGGAACGAATATACCTGTTTGAGCGGGGTTGATGCCATAATAGAAAAAGCATAGAAATAAGAATATGCCTCCTAATATGCAGATACGCTTATTCATCTGCACGTCTTCTTGCTTGTTGATTAAATTGCCAAATTCATTAATGGCTGCTGCACTGATGATAGCAAACAAGATGCCGAATGAAACGGGGCCTCCTAGTATGCAGCCGATTAATACAGCTACAAAAATAATCCCGGTAATGGCACGTTGCATGAAATTGTTTTTCATGGTAATTTTATTATGTAAATATACTAATGCCATCCCATATTTTCTTTGTCTGTCTTGACTTGAAAATATAGAATGGCAATACTTTTTTATTTATGCTTCTTCTTTTTTTTCTTCTATTTCCTTTTCATCAAAGTTTTCAGTTTCTTTTATGGTTTTAGAAGTACCTTCTTCGGCTGCCATAATTTCTTCTGAGCGTGAGGTCCAAGGGCGTTTGCCAAATATGCGTTCGACATCTTCGGCAAAAATAACTTCTTTTTCAACCAAAAGGCGGGCTAGCTTGTTGTGTCCGTCTTTGTGCTCGGACAAGATTGCTTTGGCACGGTCATATTGTTCGTTAATCATGCGTTTAACTTCTTCATCAATAAGTTCGGCTGTGCGATCGCTATATGGTTTGCTGAAAGAATATTCTTCATTACTGTAATAACATAAGTTCGGCAGCTTGTCGCTCATTCCGGCGTATGCAATCATGCCGTAAGATTGTTTGGTCACTCTTTCCAAGTCGTTCATTGCTCCGGTTGAGATATGTCCGGTGAATAACTCTTCGGCAGCACGCCCGCCTAAAGTAGCACACATTTCGTCCAACATCTGCTCTTTAGTGGTGATTTGCCTTTCTTCGGGCAAATACCACGCAGCACCCAAAGCGCGGCCACGCGGAACAATGGTGACCTTGATTAATGGATTGGCATGTTCCAGGAACCATGAAAGAGTGGCATGACCGGCCTCGTGTAAAGCAATCGTATTTTTCTCGGCAGCGGTCATAATTTTGGTTTTCTTTTCCAAACCACCGATGATACGGTCTACTGCATCCAGAAAATCCTGTTTTCCTACGGCGGGTCTGCCATGACGGGCAGCAATCAGGGCGGCCTCATTACATACATTGGCAATATCTGCGCCGCTGAATCCGGGAGTCTGACGGGCTAATAAATCGATGTCTACCGAATGATCCAGCTTCAAAGGCTTTAAATGTACGCCAAACACTTCCTTGCGTTCATTCAAGTCGGGTAAATCAACATGAATTTGACGGTCAAAACGTCCGGCACGAAGCAATGCTTTATCGAGGATATCTACACGGTTGGTAGCGGCCAAAATAATGACGCCACTGTTAGAGCCGAAGCCATCCATTTCGGTTAATAATTGGTTCAGTGTGTTTTCGCGTTCGTCATTTCCACCCATACTCGGGTTTTTACCGCGTGCACGTCCTACTGCGTCAATTTCGTCAATGAAAATTATACAAGGAGCTTTTTCCTTGGCCTGACGGAAAAGGTCACGAACACGTGAAGCGCCTACACCCACAAACATTTCAACGAAATCAGAGCCGGATAATGAGAAGAACGGAACATCTGCTTCACCTGCCACAGCTTTTGCAAGCAGGGTTTTACCTGTTCCCGGAGGGCCTACAAGCAAAGCGCCTTTAGGTATTTTACCTCCAAGTTCCGTATATTTCTGTGGTTGTTTCAGAAACTCTACAATTTCTTCTACCTCCTGCTTTGCTTCTGCCTGACCGGCTACATCCTTAAATGTAATTCGGTTGGTCTTGTCTCCCTTTTCATATACTTGGGCTTTACTTTTACCTACATTAAAAGGATTGGCGCCACCCGAACCTCCGCCTCCGCTCATACGGCGCATGAAGAATATCCATAACGCAACCAGCAAGACAAGCGGGAGTACCTGAATCAGAATTGCGGGGAAAATATCCGATTTGGGCGGATAGTCGGATGAACCGTCAAAATGACCGGCTTCCTTTTCTGCCTGCAAAAACTCTTCCAGTTTATCGGTAGACGGGGTTCTACTTGTAATGACAGGGTTGCGTCCCACCTTGGTAGAGTCGGCTCCAAAAACAGCCCCTACGGCAGTCGGTTTGAGGAAAGCTTCGATTGATTTATCTTCATAACCCAATACTTTGCTGACATAACCCTTTTTTACATAGTCCTGAAACTCGCTGTAAGTTACAGCTTTGCTTCCTGCTCCTTTTGAATCACTGCCCCACCAGAGGCCGAGAAGCATAAGGGCAATAATCATATACATCCAGTTCAGGTTGAACTTGGGCATATTAACCTTATTGTTAGGTTTATTGCTATTGTTATTATTGCTATTATTATTGTCCATAATCATTAATTAGTCTAGA
>OHLH01001307.1_pt1 | contig 12835 bp, 10 predicted proteins | sample 1569061 | NCBI WGS metagenome assembly OHLH01 (sample SAMEA3879603, study PRJEB24766) | human gut metagenome | biome: human-associated habitat; feature: feces | place: USA | collected 1985/1987
AGATTCTCAATACCGGCAACGGATTCTTTATCGACGAAAATGGAACAGCTGTTTCAGATTATACCTTATTTAAAGGAGCCGAACGTGCCGTTGTAGTCACCGCCGAAGGCAAAGAGCTTCCGGTAGAATACATTCTGGGAGCCAACGACATGTACGACGTAGTGAAGTTCAAGACGACTCTCGACAAAAAGGCAGAAGCCTTGCAACCGACCTCACGTCCGGGAACGGTGAACGAGACTGTGTACGTGCTACCCTACTCCACACAGAAAGCGGCAACGGGTACGCACGGCACCATTGCCAAGATTGATACCATCAGCAACAACTCTTTCTATTACACCCTGAACATGAAAACGGGTGACAAGACAGTCAGCTGCCCAGTGATGAACGCGGAAGGAGAAGTGATAGGATTGATACAGAAAAACAGCGACAAGGAAAGCACTTCGAGCTATGCCATCGGCATCGGATATGCCAAGAGTCTTTCCATCAGTGCCCTGTCGGCCAACGACTTCGCCCTGAATGCCATTGGCATCCGGAAAGGGCTGCCGGAAGACGAGTCTCAGGCGCTGGTGTATGTGTACATGGCTTCATCTAACCTGACCCGCGATGAATACCTGAACCTGCTGAACGAATTCATCCAGCAGTTTCCGAAAAACAGCGAAGGTTATTCCCGCCGGGCTACCTGCTACATCGGCTATGGAGACGACTCCCACTATGCACTGGCCGAAAAGGATTTGGAAGCCATGGTGGAAGCTTCAGACAACAAAGGAGATGCCTACTACAACCGCTCCAAACTATTATATAATTACGTGCTGGGATTACAGGGTGCCAAACCTTACGGCGACTGGACACTGGAACGGGCACTGAAGGAAATCAATACGGCCCTTGAGAACGACAAGCAAGGATTGTATTACCAGCTGCAGGGAGACATTTATTTTGCCATGCAGAAATATCCGGAAGCTTTCACCAGCTACGAAGAAGTAAACCGCACTCCGCTGGCTTCGGCTGCTACCTTCTATGCGGCAGCCAAAACGAAGGAACTGATTGAGGGTGCTTCCAAGAAAGAAGCCATTGCCTTGATGGACAGTGCCGTGGCAAAATACAACCCACCCTACGGCAAGGAAGCTGCCCCCTACCTCTATGAACGTGGACGCATGAAAGCGGAAGACAACCAGTTCCGTGAAGCGGTAACAGACTATAACCTTTTCCAGGAAGCCATGATGGGACAGGTTTCCGCTGAGTTCTATTTCATCCGCGAACAGGCTGAGATGCAATGCCGCATGTATCAGCAGGCAATCAATGATATCAACCAGGCCATCGAAATGGAACCGAAGAATGCGGAATATTGGGTAGAAAAGGGAGGCATCCATCTCCGCGTCAACCAGCTGAATGAAGCCATCGAAGCCCTGAACAAGGCCATTGAACTGGATGCGCAGAATTCTGCCGCTTACCGTATGCTCGGCTACTGCCAGCTACAGCAGAACAAAAAGAAAGAAGGGTTGGCCAACTTGGAGAAGGCTGTCAAATTGGGTGACACCGTAGCCAAGAGCCTGCTGGAAAAATATAATAAATAATCGTTATGAACAACAGAGTCTGTCACCTTTTCGGTATCCGCTACCCTATCATTCAAGGAGGAATGGTGTGGTGCAGTGGCTGGCGACTGGCCTCAGCCGTCAGCAATGCAGGCGGACTGGGGTTACTTGGAGCTGGTTCCATGCATCCGGAAACCCTGCGCGAACACATCCGCAAGTGCAAGGCAGCTACCGACAAGCCGTTCGGTGTCAATGTGCCGCTGATGTATCCTGAGATTGAAACCCTTATGAACATTATCCAGGAAGAAGAAGTGAAAATCGTGTTTACCTCTGCCGGTAACCCGAAAACATGGACTCCCAAACTTCAACAGGCAGGCATCAAGGTAGCCCATGTAGTATCCTCCAGCCGTTTCGCCATGAAATGTGAAGAAGCCGGAGTGGATGCTATTGTAGCCGAAGGATTCGAAGCCGGCGGACACAACGGACGGGAAGAGACTACTACTTTCTGCCTGATTCCGGCAGTGAAGAAAGTATGCACCGTCCCCCTCATTGCTGCAGGAGGCATCGTGTCGGGAGAAAGCATCCTGGCTGCGGAAGCCTTGGGCGCAGAAGGTGTACAAATGGGTACCCGCTTCGCCCTGACGGAAGAAAGTTCGGCCCACTTCACCTTCAAGGACCGGTGCCTGCGACTGAACGAAGGGGATACCCAACTGACCCTCAAACAGCTTTCTCCCACCCGTCTGGTCAAGAACGACTTCTACAAGCAGGTGGAAGAAGCCGAACAAAAAGGAGCTTCTGCCGATGAAATGAGGGCTTTATTAGGCAAAGGCCGGGCTAAGAAAGGTATCTTTGAAGGAGATATGTATGAAGGAGAGCTGGAAATCGGACAAGCCGCCTCACAGATTCACCAGTTGCAGACGGTAGATGAAGTGATGACGGAACTGATAGAAGATTACCGTAAGGCCCTCCGCCAACTGCAGGACAAGCAAGGCTGGTAAGCAGGTAGGGTGCTAATAGAAACAAGGACTACCGAAACAGTCCGAAACCCCGCCTGTAAGTCTCAGCCACAAAAGGTCTCCAAGTATTTGAAGACGCAGCATATTGGAAACAAATACACCTCAGAAATTTGAAGAGGTGTCAAGAACTTCCGGATTTGAGGACGTATTTACAAAAGAATCCCCTTATTTTTCTCTTTCTCCCTCACAAAAAGAAAAGTAGAAAAATAAGGGGGTTATTATATTATCTCACTTATGAATCACCGGAACATTCCTCCTGAGAAACACCTAGGATTTGTTCCTCACGGTTAATCTCTGTCAGAAAGCCTTATGGGAGAGATGCTGGGAGTTTCTCGCGACTGGTGACTAGGGGGATTTCACTTCCTACTTATTCCGCTTCAGAAACAACGAATTGGTAATGGTAGACGGAAGTTCCTCCTGATAGTGCGTCACCATGATCAAGGTCTTGTCCTTCCGGCCACAGAAAGCCTCGATAACATCCTTCACCAACCGGCGGTTACGCATATCCAAACCGTGCAAAGGCTCGTCCAGAATCAGCAGTTCTGGGTCTTTGACAAACGCACGAGCCAACAGCACCATACGCTGTTCCCCACTGGAGAGCTGGAGGAAACTGCGGTCTTTCAAGTCGGCAATGCCAAAGATGTCCATCCACCACACGCACGTCTCCACATCCTTTGCCTGTGTCTTGCGATACAAACCGATGGAATCGTGCAAACCGCTGGCCACGATGTCAATGGCCGGAAGGTTCTTCAAATAAGCACGGTGCATTTCCGGACTCACATAACCTATATGCTTCTTGATTTCCCAAATGCTCTCTCCCGTACCTCGCTTACGGCCGAACAGACGGATGTCGCAGGCATAAGACTGAGGATTGTCCGCACATACCAGACTGAGTAAAGTGGACTTGCCCGCACCGTTCTCACCGCTCAATGCCCACTTCTGCCCACGCATCACCGTCCAGTCCAGTTCTTTCAGAATCGTACGGTCACCGTAGCGGATACTGACTTTGTTCAGCCGGACCACTTCGTCCGAAGTAAAGTTCATGTCGGCATACGGCAAATCCAATATCCGCTGCCGCTTCTCATCAGACAACACATGTGCCGGAGCCGGTTCCCGGTGAGCCAGGTATTCCTGTAACGTGATTTTCGGTCCACAGTGACGGTCTTCCACCGGTATCACGTGCGTAATGAACGTCGGGATATCGTCCGTCTTCGACAAGACCAGAATCACCTGCAAATCCGTCATCTCCGTCAGCTTGCCCAGCAACGTATGCAACAGTCCGCGTGTCCGGGCATCCAGACCGATGAAAGGATTGTCCATAATCAACACCCGCGGACCGCTCAGCAACGTCTTGGTCAGCTGGAACTTGCGGAGTTCTCCACTGGAAAGCAGGATAATGTGCTTGCTGAGCATCTCCTCTATGCCAAACAAGTCATAGAGTGTCTTCCGGAGCTGCTCGTCCTTGCACTCCGGCAGCAAATCGGCCACGATGGGCGTATCGTCCAAGTCGTGCGAGTTCCATCGCTGCTGGTAATAATAATTTCCATCGGCATCCCCATACGAGTCGCGGAAAGTGATGTATTTGATGTTGTCACAAACCATTTTGGATTCTGAAGGAGAGAAATCATACTTCACCTCGTTCATCAGCAACGGATAACGGCCCGTGATGGTATCTACCAACAGGCTCTTTCCCGCCCCGTTCGGTCCCACAATGGCCACATGCTCTCCCGCAGCAATCTGCAGGTTGATAGGTTCCCTCATCCGATAGAGCGGATGACGTGTCACCCCGTTCTCAATTGTAATTACATTCTGCATTGTCTCTTTTAGTTTTTAATTGTTCCTATGTCGTTGTTTTGTTTATTGATGCACAATCATGGCCGTGCGGGGAGCCACCGTGAGCACATTGCCCGTCAACGTACCCAGTCCCAGCACATTGTCCACACGTCCGTCGCGACAGGCTATCCAATAACGTCCTTCGGGCACATTAATCTGTACCGGTTCCGTACGTGCGTTGAGCACCACCACCGTATTCAGCCACGAATCACCCGCAGGACTTCCCTTGATACGGAAAGCCACCACATTGCTGGCTGGTGTCGGCAAGAACTCCAGGTGCTTGGCAATCAGCGAAGCATCACCCATACGGAACGAAGGATGTGCCTTGCGCATGGCAATCAGTCCGCGCACGTAATCAAAGAAATCATGATGTGAAGTCTTTCTCCGCCAGTCAATGGCATTGACGGCATCCGGACTCTTGTAAGAATTGGCTACGCCCTGCTTGTCGCGCAGAATCTCATCCCCCGCATACCAGAACGGAATGCCCTGCGACGTGAATACTGCCGTAGCCGCCAGCTTGGCCAATGCATTCATCTCCTGCTCCGAAAGTCCCGGCAAGGTCGTCTTCAGCCGGTCGGCCAGACAGAGATCATCGTGACAGCTCACGTAACTGATGAGCTGGTCGGGCTGCGTAGCCCAAAAATGAAGCTCCCTCTCCGCCTTTACCGTGGCCAGTGAATCTTCCGTCAGACTATCCGCAGGGGTTGTACTCTGTACAGATGCAGCTGCATGCTTTACCGACAGCTGCGGATGGGCAGTGCCTCCTACCAGTCCGAACTTCACACCCGCCGCATGCCCCATACGGCCGATGACAAACGCACCTTTGGATTCATCGTTCCAAGGACCACGCAATGCATCGCGCATCTCGTCACAAAACATACCGATATGCGGAAGCTGCGGCGCGTTCTTCTTCATGGCCAGCAGGCTGTCTGGCAATTGCGGACGATTGGCTGCCCAGCCTTCTCCATAAATATAAATTGTAGGATCAATCCGGTCGAGCGCCTGGCGGATTTCGTTCATTGTTTTGATATCATGAATCCCCATCAGGTCGAAGCGGAAACCGTCGATATGATATTCCTTAGCCCAATAGCAGACCGACTCAATCATGAAACGCCTCATCATCGGACGCTCGCTGGCCGTCTCATTGCCGCAACCCGAAGCATTGGCCCATTTTCCATTGGCATCCGTGCGGTAGAAATACCCGGGCACCGTACGTTCAAAATTACTTCCCTTCGTAATCGCAGTATGGTTGTACACCACGTCCATCACCACCCGGATACCCGCCCGATGAAGGGCCATCACCATCTGCTTGAATTCCCGGATACGTACGTCCGGTTTGTAAGGGTCGGTGGCATACGAACCTTCCGGCACGTTATAGTTTTTCGGGTCATAACCCCAGTTGTACTGCGGCTTATCGAGCTTCGTTTCGTCCACCGACGAAAAGTCGAACGACGGCAACAGCTGTACGTGAGTCACCCCCAGTTCCTTCAGATGGTCGAGTCCCGTTTTCTCCCCCAGATAAGTCTTTGTACCCTCTTCCGTGAGTGCCAGGAACTTCCCCCGGTTATGAATACCCGCCACCGTATCGATGGAGAAATCCCGATGGTGCAATTCATAAATGATGATATCCGAAAAACGCTTCAACGGCGGACGCTTGTCTTCGTTCCACCCCTTCGGGTTCGTCGCACCCCAGTCGATGATGGCTGCCCGGTCGCCGTTCACCCCCACCGCCTTGGCCAGCAGTCCGGGAGTATCTCCCTGCCATACGTCGTCAATCTTCACATTGAACGTATAGAACTTCCCTTTCAGGTCTTCGTCCACCCGGGCCTGCCACATCCCGTCGGATGCCGGCTCCATCTTCACCATCCGGTAGGCCGAGCCTCCCTGCCCTTTCTCATAGAGCAACACCCGCACCTCCTGTGCCGTAGGGGCCCAAAGCGAAAACTTCGTGACGGAAGGGGCATACACCATTTCCTCCCATTCACCGTTGTACACCGGATATTTGTCAAACGTCGTCTGTGCATCCTGGTGCGAGGATGTACATCCCGCTGCCACTGTCATCATTGACATTACGACAAGATGCTTCAGTTTCATACTTCTTTTCTCCTATTTTTTTATGCGTTCCGGATTCTTGGCAATAAAATCCTTCCAACTGGAATACGTTTTCGGCATTTCCGGACGTCCCATCTGCAAATAATGACAATAGGCCGCTCCCAACGCATCGGTGGCATCCATAAAAGGTCCCATCTCCGAATCGGGAATGTGCAACATCCGTTTCAACATGTCGGCCACCTGCTCCTTGCTGGCCTGCCCGTTGCCGGTGATGGCCATCTTGATTTTCAGCGGTGCATACTCCGTCACCGGAATATCGCGCATCAGAGCCGCCACGATGGCCACCCCCTGCGCCCGTCCCAGTTTCAGCATGGACTGTACGTTCTTTCCGAAAAACGGCGCCTCGATGGCCAGTTCATCAGGCAGGTACGAGGAAATGATGCCCTGCACCCGCTCGTAGATGTGCTTCAGTTTCAGGTAAGGGTCACCGCATTTGCGCAAGTCGATAACCCCCAAGGTCATCACCTGCGGTTTCACCCCCGTCACCTTCAGCACCCCATAGCCCATGATGTTCGTACCTGGGTCGATGCCGAGAATAATCTTTTCCTTGACCGGCTGAATCACTTTATCACCTCCATCAATGTAGGGAATCCGATGACCTTATCCTTGAACACCTTCATCATCTCGGCATTCAGTGCCGCTCCCTGTTTCACATGCCAGTGGTGCAGCATAGCACTGTCTTCCACCTCCCACTGCAGCGAGAAACATTCACTGTCCTGCTCCTTATGGCTCAGGATGCGCAGGATACGGGGATTCTTCAGCTCGCCCGACTTCTCCACTTCCGGAATATAACATTCATTCAACCAGATGATAAAATTACGGGCATCGCCCATCTCCACATGAAATGTAGTATTGTAAATCAGCATATCTCTTTCTGTTTTAGATAATTGACAAAGTTATAAAATCTCACTGAAAAAGCCTCCAATTCAGGAATATCTGCGAGGATAACGGAACAGGATGCTCAGCAAAGCCACCGCCCCCAGGGCCATCGGATAATACAGATACCCGATGATATTGATAGGCGACAAGCCGGAAAGCTCCGCGGCAATCAACAGCTGCGCCCCGTAAGGAATGATGCCCTGTATCACACACGAGAACGTATCCAGAATACTGGCACTCTTCCGTTTGTCCACCCGGAACTGCTCAGCAATATCGTTGGCCAAGGGACCTACGGTAATGATAGCAATCGTATTGTTGGCTGTACATACATTGGCCAGACTCACCAGGGCCGCAATGCTCAGTTCCGCCCCCCGCTTGCCCTTCACATGCTTGGTAAGCCGGTGCAGCACATAATCCACTCCTCCGTTGAAACGAATCAGTTCCAGCATGCCTCCCGCCATCAGGGTCACGATAATCAGTTCGCCCATGCCTGTCATGCCTTTTCCCATGGCCCCGAACCAGCCGAACACATCGAAGGCACCGTAAACCATCCCCACAATGCCCGTGGCCACCAGCCCCAACAGCAAGACCAGCAACACATTCATGCCGACCACTGCCGTACCGAGCACAATCAGGTAAGGAATCACCTTTACCCACTCCACATGAGGAATATCCTGTACCACCTCAATATGGCTACCGTAAATGATATAGTAGATAAAGACAAGCAAGGCTGCCGGAAAAGCAATCAGCGAATTCACCCGGAACTTGTCGCGCATCACACACCCCTGCGTACGGGTCGCTGCAATCGTGGTATCGGATATAAAGGAAAGGTTGTCGCCAAAGAAGGCACCACCCACCACCACGGCCGTCATGAACACCACGCTGACATCCGTCTTGGCCGCAATACCTGCCGCCACCGGCACCAGTGCCACGATGGTTCCCACCGACGTACCGATAGAGAGGGAAATAAAACACGCGGCCAGAAAAATGCCCGCCAACAGCAAGTTGTCCGGAAGCAGGCGCAAGGTCAGATTCACCGTGGCGTCAATCGCTCCCATGGCCTGGGCCGACTGGGCAAAAGCTCCCGCCAGAATGAAAATCCAAATCATCAGCATGATGTTCTTGTTGGCTGCCCCCGTGGAATACTGAATCAGCCGGTCGTTCAAGCTCAATCCCTTCGTGGTGGCCACGGCATAAATGGACGATACCATGAAAGCCACGGTGATAGGAATCTTGTAGAAATCGTTGATAATCAGGGAGGTCACCAGATACAGGCATAAAAACACCACCAGCGGACTCAAGGCCCACGCATTGGGTTTGTTCACAATGGGAGTCAGTTTCTGAAAATTCATTCTTCTTTCGCTACTAATTTTTAATTGACGACAAAGGTACGCATTTTTCATTACTTTCCCGCCGGCAGAATCACCATTCTGAAAACATTTCCGCCAAACACTCTCTCATCCGCTTTGTTTTCAATCCATTCGCTGTGCTAAAAGACGAAAAAACAGAAGAAAAAGGAAATTTACAACTCCTGTTTTGGGCATATAAGAATATTACCTATATTTGCGTAGTCATCAGGAGAAGAGGTATGAAACGGACAATGTTTAAAATAATGCTGTTGCTTGCTGTCATCTTTATGAAAATAGAGACGACAACGGCCGACTCATTCCGTCATACCAGCCATCATGTAACTTCTTCAACCACAATGTCAGTTTCCACAGATACTGACGAAACGTTCCATTTCATTCATGCCGCTTTAGACAAGACCCATGATTTGTTCAGCACCCTCACCCACCACCATTCGCTTGGTAAGGAACTGGAAAAGCGTATCCAACGCCTCAATGAACAAAACATCCACTTCTCTCTTCGTCTATTGCTATACTATCATTCCCTGCGAGAAGGAGGATTGTTGAAGGACAAGGAATGTCTTTTTCCTTCCAATCTTATCCATTGTGTGATTCCCTCATGCGAATACTACATATTTGCCATGAGAAGGATTCTCATTTAGCCGTTTTATAAGGTTTATTATTTTTCATTCCGGTGCAGCACGTATCGGAACGAAATGCTTCTTGCTTCACCTCATGAATGCAAGACAAGAACGTATTGTCCCATTTTCTTAAACAAAACTTTATAAAATTATCCATCACAAAAAACGAACTTATGGAAATATTCAACTTATCCAAATCCTATCCGACTCAGGATATCCGGAAACAAACTCATCTGTCCCTTATCGTTCTCTCCGTAGGCATGCTGGCCGTCGGACTCAGCCTGTTCTTCTTGCCCAAAAGCCAATCTGAGTCTAATATGAACGCATTGAGAATCATTCTCGGCATCCTGCTGACTGGTGCTTCACTCTACTTTCTAGGCTTCCGCACCCGCTATCTGGCATACGCGGAAACAGGCAGCCGTATCTACAAACGGCATTTCAACTGTCCCAAGGAGCAGCTCTCCCGCTTACGGGAACACCTGGCCGACTATTGTTCGCTGCCTGAAACCGCGCTGGAGAAGAACCGCCTGTACCTGGTTCTCGTACATTCAAAAGACCAACAATACGCTGCGTTCCAGGTATTGTCGTATGCCTCTTTCTTGTATGAACCCGTCACGGAACTGTGTTGCCTGAAAGGAAAAGACGCTTCCACATTCCTACAAAAACTGCATGCCGCCCATGGACTTTTTGATTGACTTCCTCCTGCATGTCGACCAGCACCTGATGGAGTTCATGCAAGCCTACCATCTGTGGACGTATGCCCTCTTGTTTCTAATTATTTTTTGTGAGACCGGACTTGTAGTCCTGCCATTCCTCCCCGGAGACTCCCTACTTTTTGTCTCCGGGGCCATGGCCTCCCTGCCAGGTACTCCCCTGCACATCAGCCTGCTGCTTCTAGTACTGTTCGTGGCAGCCGTACTAGGCGACTCGTGCAACTACCTGCTGGGGCAACGTTTCGGGGAAAAGCTATTCAACCGGCCCGATTCCAGATTGTTCCGCCAAAGCCACCTGGAAAAGACCCATGCCTTTTTCCAGCAACATGGCAAAAAGGCCGTCCTCATCGCCCGCTTCGTGCCTGTGGTCCGCACATTCACCCCCTTCGTAGCCGGAATGGGGAGGATGCACTACCCCTGCTTCATGGGCTACAATGTGGCAGGAGCAGCCGTCTGGGTTCTTCTGTGCTGTCTTTCCGGCTATTTTTTCGGAAACCTTCCTTTTGTACAGAAGCACCTCAACCTGCTGTTATACGGTATCGTGCTGATTTCGCTCAGTCCGGCTCTTATCGAGTTCTTACGCATAAAATTTAAACGCACTTAAAACATCTGCTGTACGCTTCGCAGGGGAATCATTCGCGAACGAATGAGAATGAAGGTTTTGGCCATTCCCCTGCAAGCGGACTGCTGGCAGCCAAGAGGGATACAAACAGTATGATAAAGAAAAGAAAAATGTCCTAAAAGTCGGAATTTCGTAAAAAAAGGAAGCCACATAGGTAAAGTTCTATCAACTTTTATTACTTTTGCGCACATTGTGTCAAACATTGTGCAATTTGAAATGGAAATACAAGACAGTTTCATACAGCTTGTGGAAGAGAGCATCCGCGCCAACTGGGACCGTGATGCACTGACAGACTACAAAGGAGCTACCCTGCAATACAAGGACGTAGCAAGAAAGATAGAGAAAATGCATATCCTGCTCGAACGGGCAGGCATCCGGAAGGGAGACAAAATCGCGCTGTGCGGGCGCAACAGTGCCAACTGGACAGCCACTTTCTTAGGAGTGGTCACCTACGGGGCGGTAGCCGTTCCCATTCTCCATGAATTCAAGGCCGATAACGTGCACCACATCGTCAACCATTCGGAAGCCCGCATGCTTTTCGTGGGCGACCAGGTGTGGGAGGAGTTCAACGAAGCGGCCATGCCGAACCTGGAGGGAATCATCGAGCTGAAGAATTTCGACCTGGTGGTGTCACGCTCGGAACAGCTCACGTATGCCCGTGAGCACCTGAACGAGGAATTCGGCAAGAAATATCCCTGCCGTTTCCGTGCCGAACAAGTGTCCTACCGCCGGGAAGAGCCGGAAGAACTGGCTGTCATCAACTACACCTCGGGCACTACGGGCTATTCCAAAGGGGTGATGCTGCCCTACCGGAGCATCCTTTCCAACATCGTACACATCCATCACAAGGTGGGACTGAAGGCGGGCGACAGTATCGTGTCCATGCTTCCGCTGGGACATATCTTCGGACTGGTGTTCGATTTTCTTTACGGCATCACCGTGGGCGCACACTTGTGGTTCCTCACCCGCATGCCGAGTCCGAAAATCATTGCCGAATCGTTTGCCGTCATCCGTCCGCGGGTCATTGCCTGCGTGCCGCTCATCGTGGAGAAGATTTTCAAGAAGAACATTCTGCCGAAGGTGGACAACCGGCTGGGCAAGCTGCTGCTGAACCTGCCCATCATCAGCGACAAAATCAAGGAACAAATCCGTCAGCAGGCCATGGAGGTGTTCGGCGGGAATTTCATCGAAATTGTGGTGGGAGGTGCCCCGTTCAACGCCGAAGTGGAGGCCTTCCTGCGGAAAATCAATTTCCCCTACACCATTGCCTACGGCATGACGGAATGCGCCCCGCTCATCTGCCACAGCCGCTGGGATGAGATTCTGTACACTTCATGCGGAAAGACAGTGGCCAACATGGAGACGAAAGTGCTCTCCGACAATCCGGAGCGTGTGCCCGGGGAACTGGTGTGCCGCGGCATGAACGTGATGCTGGGCTACTACAAAAATGAGGCTGCCACTGCACAGACCATCGACAAGGACGGCTGGCTGCACACAGGCGACATGGCCATCAAGGATGCCGATGGGAACATCTTCATCAAGGGACGCTGCAAAAACATGCTGCTCACGGCTTCGGGACAGAACATTTATCCGGAAGAAATCGAGGCACGCCTCAACAACATGCCGTATGTGAACGAATCGCTGGTCATCCTGAAAGACAACAAACTGGTGGCCCTGATTTATCCGGACATTGACGACGCGCTTTCTCACGGACTGAGCAAACAGCAGCTGGAAGTAGCCCTCGACCAGAACCGCATCGAACTGAACAAGGTGCTGCCGGCGTATGCGCAGATCACGCACGTGAAACTATATCCGGAAGAATTCGAAAAGACACCGAAACGGAGTATTAAACGATTTTTGTATCAGTAAAAGCAAGATAAATTTTCAATTTTTCGTACCTTCGTAGGCTGAAAAATTGTAAAGATGAAAAAAATAAAACATAAACCTGTTTCCTCCAAAACGGAGAAAAAACAGGTTTCTTTGCTACCGGAATTTTTAAAAGAACAACGGACACGTATCCTTCTGGGAATTGCGTTGGCTTTGGTATCGTTGTATATTCTCTTCGCCCTGATCGGTTTCTTCTTTTCGGGAGGTATCGATCAAAGTCTGGTCGATGCTCCCTGGGGGAAAATCATTACCAATCC
>OHLH01001337.1_pt1 | contig 12607 bp, 9 predicted proteins | sample 1569061 | NCBI WGS metagenome assembly OHLH01 (sample SAMEA3879603, study PRJEB24766) | human gut metagenome | biome: human-associated habitat; feature: feces | place: USA | collected 1985/1987
TGATCTTTTCCGTTTCTGTCGAAATTTATGGCTTTACGCCCCGCACTCAGGGCTTTCTATGCGTGCGAGGTGGGGGTGGTATCACTACCCCCGGCGTGCGCTGTGTACTGCCGAAGTTCTCGGCGCCCGCTTGTCAAAGCAGCTTATTTGCCGTTTTCTGAGGTTGCTAAGCAGTATTCTCTGTGCGGTCCCTTTTTCTGCTAATATGCAGATATCCCTGTCGACAATTTCAGTTGCAAACGCTTTCCCTCCCCCAACCATAGCGGGGCTTTGTGCTTCCAGCAGAATTGCGTCCAACAGAACAACTACGGTCTCGTTGGGATGCATGGATTCATCAAGTTTCGGTTGTCTAATTGTATTAGATTCGTCATCAACTTATACCACAAGATCGTAATTTAGATTGTACCATAAAATTTATGAGTGACTCATAAACTGACCAATATCTTTCGCTTTCGTTGTATTCGCTCTATGATAGGCACAACAAGAGAGCTGCAAGGCTCACTATGAGGTTCATTCGTTCTTCCTCCTAAGAATCTCATATTGGTTTTCTTTCAGCATCGTTTACGTTTTTAGGATATGGTCAAGTCGGTCAAAGCAGCCCCGGACTGCCGGGGTCATCAGGTTGATGAGCACACCGTCCAGCAAGGCAAAGATTACCGTGCCCTCCCGCACCACGCCCAGCCCCAGACCGGCCACCATCCAGAGATCCATAAAAATATTCAGGATGGAGGAAAAGATCAGCAGCCCCAGCGGGATCCTGGACTCCCCAATGGAGGTAAACATGGTGGAAAGAATGTTGTACATGAACAAAAACGGAAAGCCTACAAAATAGACCCGCAGATACAGCACCGCGTCCTCCAGAATGTCGGCGGGGGTCTGCAAGCCGCTCATCATAGCACGGGAAAAGCTAAAGCCAAAAACGCCAAGGACAACGCTCAAAACCAGAAAGCTGAGCAGGGACGTTGACACGATGGTTTTCATTTTGCCATAGTTTTTAGCGCCAAAATAGCGGCTTACCAGCACACCGGCACCCACACCGGCACCCAGTGCCACGCAAATAAAAACATTGGTCAGCGCAGCACAGGCACCGACAGCCGCCAGTGCCGAGGAGCCGACAAACTGGCCGACTATGATGGAGTCCGCCATATTATAGACCTGCTGAAAAAAGCTGCCCAGGATCATTGGCATTGCAAAAACCGTCAGCGCTTTCAGCGGCGCATCTGTGATCAAATATTCATCTTTCGACATGATCTATTTCCTTTCAAGCTGTGTTTCTCTCAATTTTTTTAAATTGCTCTGGCCAAGTATACCACGCTTTTTCCCTACTGAAAAGCTCCCGCTTGCATTCTCGCAAACTGCTTTTATAACGTCCCGTTTCCCTTTCTCTCGTCTTGACAAGCCCTTTTCTTCCGATTACAATACCAAAAAGAGCCGGCGGGCGGTCTTTTTGCTGCCTGCTGCCACAATCTTCCGGGAAAGGAACTTTTTCATGGAACCAAAAACAAAACAATCTCTGCTCGTTACCGTGGTAGGGGTAACGCTTTTTGTAGCGCTGCTGCGGCTTTCTGACGTTCTGGCCTTTGCCGCAAAGCTGATAGATCTGGTACTGCCCATTCTGGCGGGCGGCATTCTGGCGCTTTTTATCAACGTGCCCATGACCGGTCTGGAAAAGCGGCTGAACCGCCTGTTCGGCAAGGCCAAAAAGCAGCCCTCGGCGAAAGCCATCCACCTTCTCAGCTTTTTCATCACCCTGCTGGGCGTTGTGCTGGTGCTGGTATTGGCGCTGACTTTGCTGATTCCGGAGCTGGTGCAGTCCTTCCACAGCCTGTATGTGCAGATCGAGGCCAATATTCCCCGCTGGACTGCCTATCTCAACGCACAGGATGCTGACATGGGCTGGCTGATGAACTGGCTGGAGGGCATCAACTGGGAGCAGCTGCTGCACAAGGTCACCGCAAGCATCGACACGGTGCTGGTCAATGCGGTAGGGGCTGTCTCTGCCACGGTGAATATCGCGATCACCGCCTCGTTTGCGCTGATCATCTCCGTCTATATGTCCCTTAGTACGGAGAGCCTCGGCCACCAAGCCCGCACGCTGGTGTGCGCCTACCTGAAGCCCGCCCACGCCGCCGGGGTGCTGAAGTTCTGCCGGCTGTTCCGGCAGTCCTTTGCAAACTTTTTAACGGGACAATGCAGCGAGGCAGTGATCCTTGGCGTTCTGATGGCTCTTGCATTTTCCGTTTTCAAGATCCCCTACGGCAGTCTGGTGGGCGTGCTCACCGCCATCTGCGCCATCATCCCCTATGTGGGTGCACTGATCTCCTGCGTGGTCAGTGTGTTCCTTGTGCTGTTGGTAGACCCTGTGCTGGCGGTGCGCTGCCTGATCGTGTACCTTGCCGTGCAGTTTGTTGAAAACCAGTTCATTTATCCCCGTGTGGTGGGCAAATCCGTGGGGCTTTCGCCGCTATACACCCTTATTGCCGCCATGATCGGCGGAAAGCTTTTTGGCATCATCGGCATTATCTTCTTTATCCCCCTGACAGCGGTGGTCATCGAGCTTGTAAAAGAGGACACCTTTCGGCGTCTGCGCGCAAAAGAGCCCCTGCAATAAAACAGCGTGCCCGGAATACCATAACCCCTGATACCCTTCCCCGGTGTCAGGGGTATTTTTATGCCGTGCAGCTGCAAAGCACGCGGTTGTTCGCCCTTTTCCATGCAAAATCCTTCAAAAAACAGCTTGAAACACTTTTGTTACAATGATACAATATGATTGTTATTTTATGGGAAAATCGGCGTATGCCCCGTGCGGACAGGCCGCGAGCGTAGGGGTTCCTGTGGGGTGTGTAAGAATCGCTAAGGCAGCACTGCGCTCCTGCACTTGCGCAGTACTGCCTTCCGAAAATGTGAGGAAAGTATATTTATATGATAAAAAAGATCTCCCGCCGCTCCTTTTTGCAGGCTTGCAGCGTTGCAGCTGCCACGGCAGCGCTGACCGCCTGCGGCGGCGGCAAGGCTGAAAGCAAAACAGCAGATGCGCACGAAGCCGTCACCTTTATGGCACCTTATAAGGAGATAGAAGCCTTTATTGAGCAGGTGCACAGCGTTTACCCGGAAGTGAACATCGAGGTCGTGCCATACAGCGGCGATAACACCACCACCTGTTTGCAGAATATGTTTGCGGCAGGCGACCTGCCGGACGTCTGCACCTTGACCTACTACGACCCCCAGATCGATCTGGTCTCCGACAAACTGCTGGACCTTTCCGGCTACGATTTTACGGATAACTATGTGGAGTCCCGTCTGCAGGACGTGTTCGACAACGGTGCCATCTATCTGCTGCCCTCGGTTTACAACTGCTACGGCATCACCTACAACAAGACCCTGCTGCGAGAACACGGCTGGGAGCTGCCCAATTCTTTCGCTGAGCTGGAAGTGCTGGCTGCAAAAGCCAAGGAAGCCGGGGTCGATCTCTGCCTGCCGCAGATCCAGTACCCGGGCTACGGTTTCCAGTATCTGTGCAACATTGCAGATGCCGATTTCCTTGGCACACTGGACGGCAGACTGTGGCAGAAGGATTATCTTTCCGGCAAGGCAAACGTCAGCAACACCCCCGGCATGATGCAGGCAATGGCGTATGTCAAAAAGTGGAAGGACATCGGGATGCTGAACGGCTCCGGCGATGCTCTTGACGACAACGTGACCCTGCAGAGGATGGCCGAGGGGAATACCCTGTTTTTGATCGGAAACACCAACGGCATTGTGGAGGCAGACGGCAACGCCGATAAATTCGGCCTGATGCCCTATCTTTCCGAGGACGGCACCCAGAACGTTTTTGTGCTGAATGTGAACCGCTTCTACGGTCTGAATAAAAAGCTGAAACAGAACCCCCAAAAGCTGGAAGATGCGCTCAAGGTGATGCGTGTGCTTTCCACCGTTGCAGGCACCAGCGCTCTGCAGCCCGCAACGGCGCTGAAAAGCAGCCTGTTGCCCTTCAAGGGTGCAAAGGCAGACGGCACCTACTATGCCGACATCGCCGATACCCTGAACGCAGGCAACACCGCGCCCTTTATCTATTCCGGCTGGGAAAACACCTTCGTGACCACCGGCCTTAAAATGCTGGACTTCATGAAGGGCAACGCCACCATGGAGGATGTCATCCGTCAGCTGGACGAGGATCAGGACAGTGTGGTGAACAACACCCCGGATGTCATCACTACCGTTACGGAGGAGCTTTCGCAGCAGGACTGCGCCATGCTGGTAGGCCGCTGCTTTGCACAGGCTACCGGCAGCGACCTTGCGCTGGTCTCGCTGAGCACATGGATCCCCGGCAACCCCACCGAGCAGAACCACCACGGCGTAGCCGCCAAGCTGTACGCCAAGGGCATTACGGATTACGACCTTTCGGTCATCCTGCCCACCGGCTGGAACCGCACCATCCAGACCGTCACCCTGACCGGGCAGCAGATCAGCGACCTGCTGGCTTCTGGCTACGATGCCTACGGCAACGGCAAGGGCTACCCCTATGTGCTGGTAAGCCCGGTGCAGCCGGAGGCGGGCAAGACCTATCAGGTTGCCATCTGCGGTGTGAGCGACCAGCTGGCTGCCGAAGCAACGGTGACAGACAGCGGCGTGGTGGGCATGGATGCCGCAAAAACCTTCTTTGGTGCTTACACCACCATCAGCCGGGCAGACACCGCATGGAGTTGAATAAAACGGACAGGAGATACTGGATGTGAACAACAAAATCTATAAAAAGCTGTTTGTGGGCTTCGGCTTTGTCAGCATCGTGTTGATCCTGACCCTTTTTGTCATGAGCCAGACCTACATCCAAAACCTTGTCTACCACGAGCGTCTGAGCCAGATGGAAGAGGTCACCCACCAGATGTTCCACAGTCTGGAGGATGTGATCGACAACCACTGGGACGAGGTGGATGTGCAGTGTAATTATTTATACTACACCCCGCTGGAGACCGATACCGATCTCTACCGCTATCTGAAAAAGCTGTCGGAGCTTTCCAATTACCATGAAAAACAGATCGACCTGATCGCCGTGGACTCTGCCGGACATTATTATACCACGCATGGCCGCACGGGTCTGCTGCGAGGAATAACCTATCTGGAAAGCGCACCGGAGCGGGTCAGCTATGTTTCCAATTCGTTGACCGTGGACGACTCCCGGATGGTGTTCCTGAAACAGCTCCCCACCCCCATCACACTGCAAAGCGGAGAGAAAGAGATCACCCTGCGCTACTTTGGCATCGCCCAGAGTATGACCCAGCTGAACGATAATTTCCGCTGCGACGCCTACGAAAATAACAACAGCGTCTATGTGCTGGACAACAACGGCTTCAAGCTGTTCAACGCCAATGACACTGAGCTGCTGAAGGGGCATAACGTATACACCGTGCTCTCCCAGATGTCCTATCTGCACGGTTCTTCCTTTGCAGCAGCAAAGGAGCGGCTTACCCGCACAGGCTCCTGTTATTCCAACGCCGTGCTGGACGGGACTGAGTATTACTACGCCCTGAAGCAGATGGAAAACGCCCAGTGGACGCTGGCGTTCCTTGTTCCGGCAGAATATGTGGCCGTGAATACGCAGAAGCTGGTCAATATCGTCATGGCCGTTATTGTAGGCTTTGCAACGGTGTTTTCGATCATGGCAGTCATTGCTGGCTGGTTCCTTTTGCGGGAAAAGCAGCAGCGGGAGCTGCAGGCTGAAAAAAAGACAAACCTCCGTCTGGAGCAGTATAACGTCCAGCTGACGCAGGCCAACGACGAGATGCGGCGGGCGCAGGATGCTGCCGCCGAGGCGTTACAGTCCGCCGAGCGTGCCAGCAAAGCCAAGACGGACTTCCTTTCCAACATGAGCCACGATATCCGCACCCCCATGAACGCCATCATCGGCATTACCACCCTGATGAAAAACGAGCTGCACGAGCCGGAAAAGCTTGCCGAGCATCTGGGCAAGCTGGAAAGCTCCGGTCAGCTGCTGCTGGGCATCATCAACAATATTCTGGATATGAGCCGCATCGAGAGCGGCAAGACCACCCTGCATGTGGAAAAGATGAACCTGCCCCAGCAGATCAGCCAGCTGGACAGCATCATCCGGCAGCAGGCAGGTCAGCGCAGTCAGAGCTTTACGGTAAGCACCAATCTGCAGCACGAAAACGTGCTGGCCGACCCCAACCGTCTGAATCAGGTGCTGATGAACATCCTCTCCAACGCGGTCAAGTACACGCCCAACGGCGGGCACATCCGGTTGGAGGTGGAAGAGCTGCCCCGGAACGAGCACTACGCCCGGTACCGCTTTGTGGTGCAGGATGACGGCATCGGCATGAGCGCGGACTACCAAAAGACCCTCTTTGACCCCTTTACCCGGGAGGAGCGCTCCGGCACCAACAAGGTGCAGGGCACGGGTCTGGGTATGGCGATTACCAAAAGCGTCATAGACCTGATGGGCGGCTCCATCAGCGTAGAGAGTGCCACCGGCAAGGGCACCCGCTTTGAGGTGGTGCTGGAATTTCCCATTGACACCGAAGCGGACATGGTGCAAAAGGCGCAGGCGCTCCCGGAGGAAGAAGAGACCACTTCTCCCCTGTCCGGCATGAAGTTTCTCTGTGCCGAGGATAACGCCATCAACGCCGAGATTCTGCAAATGCTGCTGGAAACAAAAGGCGCAAGCTGTACCATCTGCCCCAACGGTCAGGAGATCGTGGATGCCTTTGCCAGCGTGAAGCCCGGCGACTATGATATGATTTTGATGGACGTGCAGATGCCGGTGATGGACGGCTTGGAAGCCACCCGCCGCATCCGCAGCGGCGAAAACCCGCTGGGACGCACCATCCCCATCCTTGCCATGACCGCCAACGCCTTCCTTGAGGATATGCAAAAGAGCAAGGATGCTGGCATGGACGAGCATCTCTCCAAGCCGGTAGACATCAGCGCACTGGAACAGACGGTGAAACGCTTCCGCGTTACCCCCCCCCCGAAAATAAATAGCGGTATACAGCGCTTTTGCCGCAAAACACCGCATAACCTTGCATAAAAAATCTGCTGCCCCTTTGCCCGGATATTCTTGCATCCGGTACGGGGCAGCAGTTTTTTGCGTTATAGAAGGAGCTTTACCCTCAGATGGGCATGGTCTGGTAGAACCAGTCCGAAATGGCCTTGCGAGTGTCGGCGAAGAACTTTTTCACCGGGCAGGCGGCATCCCGTGCTTCCTGTTCCAGATCCGTGCCTGCGGGGAAGTTGCGGATGACGGTATACGCCACCGACTGCGGCGGCAGTGACATCATCACAGCCGGGTCGTGCACCACGCAGATCTGCTCGCCTACCGCAAGGGTAGCGGGGTCGGAGGTGGTCTTTTCGTCATGGTCCTGCCAGACGGTGCTGTCGGTAACGATCATCTGATAGGTCTCCTGCTCTTCCGCAGTCACCAGAATAGACTCCACCTTGCCTTCCACGGTGCGGCTGACACCCTCTACTACACCATAATAGTAGAGCTTCTTGGAAAACAGCGCCGAAGCAGAGGGCAGCACGCTGACGCTGAGCAGCAGCACCGCAAGCAGACAAAAGAGCGAGCGATAGGTCTTTTTCATAGAAAACCTCCATTTTTCATGTTGCAGCGGAGCGCCCGGCGCTCCCGGATGCCTTATTTTACCATAACTACCGTCGGATTTCTATATCCGAGCTTAACCGGCCACGGAAAATCAGCTTTTATGCAAAAAGGACTGCCGTGCATAGCAACGCACAGCAGTCCTTTTTATGCTTTTATCCGTTTACTTGCTGATGGAAAGGGTGCCGAAAGCAGTCTCTTCAAAGTGGCTGCTGTACAGCTCCTGCATCAGTTTGATGAGCGAGAGGGTATCCTCTGCACCGGCGGTCTCGTAGCAGGAGTGCATTGCCAGCTGCGGCAGGCCGATGTCCACGCAGTTCATGGACACCTGTGCCATGGCCAGATTGCCCAGCGTGCTGCCGCCCACCTTATCGGAGCGGTTTGCAAAGTATTGCAGCGGCACACCGGCGCGGGCAGCCAGTTCCCGGGCGGCGGCAACGCTCATGCCATCGCTGGTGTACTTCTGACCTGCGTGGGTCTTGATGACCACGCCCTTGTTCATGTAGGTGCAGTTGTTCACATCGGTGTGCTCCGGGTGGTTGGGGTGCACGGCGTGGGCGTTGTCGGCGCTGACCATAAAGCTGGAAGCCACCGCGCGGTGGAAGTCCTCATCGTTGCCGCCAAGGCTCTGGGCAATGCGGTGCAGCACATCGTACAGGAAGGTGGAAGCTGCGCCCTGCTTGGTGCCGGAGCCGACTTCCTCGTTATCAAAGAAGGCTGCCACGCCGATGGAGCGGGCGTTCTTGGCGGTCAGCAGACCTTTCAGGATGCCGTAGACGCACTGCTGGTCGTCCAGACGGCCGCAGGAGATGAACTCCTCGTTGCAGCCCCAGACGGTGGCCTTTTCCCGCACATAGAGGAACAGGTCGCTGCCAAGGATCTGCTCCTCGGACACCTTCAGCTCCTCTGCGATCAGCTTTTTCAGCGCGCCCTCCTCGCAGGCACCGCCCAGCACAGGCAGCATATCCACCTGCTTGTTGAAGGAAGCCTTATCGTTGACCTCGCGGTTCATGTGGATGGCCACGCTGGGGATCATCAGCAGGTCGCGGTCCAGTGCCACCAGACGGGATACGATAGCGCCGTTCTCCTGCACCAGCACACGGCCCGCCACAGACAGCGGACGATCCATCCATGTGGCGCAGATCATGCCGCCGTAGCCCTCGGTGTTCAGCTTGGTGTAGTTCTGCCCCATGTGGATCTCGGCGTTCTCCTTGATGCGGAAGCAGGGAGAATCCGTATGGGCGGCGGCAACGTTGAAGCTGTAATTTTCCAGCCGGTCGCCCATGCGGAAGGCGATGATGCTGGAGCCGTTGCGGCAGACAAAGTAGTCCTTGCCGGGTTCCAGCGCCCACTTGCGGCTTTCCAGCAGCTCTGCAAAACCTGCTTTCAGCAGGATATCCCGCACAGCGGCGGTGGTGTGGTATGCGGTGGGGTTGCCGTCGATGAAGGACAGCATTTCACGGACTTCGGATGCGATCATAAAAATAAACCTCCTAATTTCCTGAGAAAAGAGCCGGTCAGTGCTGACCGGCCCTTTTTAAGCATATTCAGGTTACTTTTTGGCAGCGGTCTGCTCGCGCTTTGCTAGGGCGGGCAGAATGAATCCCAGCACGGTCAGCACCACGGGGGTGATGACGTTCAGTGCAAAGGTGAAGGGGTCCTTATCATACATACCCAGCACGCAGCACACGGCGGTAACGGCAAAGCACCAGCCGCCGAAGAACTTGGCCACGGCCTGATTTTTGACAAAGCGGTACTCGGCGGGGATGGTATCGTAGGCGTTGCGCAGGGCGATGTAGGCGGCAAACACCCACAGATAGCGCATGGGCATACACACAGAGTTCAGCTTGGTCAGCTGGCGCAGAACGGCAGCAGCACCGGGCACGAAGGACTGTGCCAGAATGATGGAGCCGGACAGCACCGCCACCATCTTGATGCCGTTGCTGTGCACGCCGTGGGCGTTGACCTTGTGCAGAGCCTGCGGGATGAACTGCTTGGTGTGCTCGTTATCCAGCAGCATACGCAGCGGTGCGTCGATGCTCAAGATCAGCACGGCGAGCTGGCTGATGACGTTGCACAGGGCGTAGATGATCATGAACAGATCGCCCACATGGTAGTACTGACCCAGCTTCTGGAAAGCCCAGTAGGAACTGTTGGCCGCATAGGCGTTGAAGCTTTCGGCGCTGGCATTGATGATGGCGGGGTCGAACATACGGCTCATGGCCAGCGTGCCCAGAATGGCGCAGGTGACCACCATGACGGCCAGCGCGATCATGCCGCGGGGGAAGCCCTTGCTGGGGTTCTCGACCTTATTGACGTAGGGAGAGATCTTCTCGCAGCCACCCACAGCGAACACCAGAATGGACAGAGAAGTAAAGTAGGTGACGTTGAAGTTGGGGATGAGGCTGCTAAAGCTCAGGTTTGCGTGGACGTACTCTGCCGTGGGGTTGATGGCCGGGGCAGCAAACATCATCACGATGTACAGCAGGGACATGACGAAGGTGCAGGTGCCTGCGGCAGTTAGCAGCTTTTTCAGGGGGTTCAGACCCAGACTTGCAATGTAGCAGCCCAGCAGCAGAATGCAGAAGGTAGCCAGCTGGATGTAGCGGGTGGGGAAGGAATCGTAAGTCTCCGCATTGCGGAAAACTGCCCAGCTCAGCGCCTTCAGAAAGCCGCTGCCCTTGCTGGCAATGTAGGTGATGTGGCAGGCCCAGTAGGTCCAACCGGCGTAGTAGGCCAGCTTGGCGTTGGTGGTCTGGTGCAGCCAGGAGCTGACGCCGCCGCCCTCGTTTTTAAAGGCAGAGCCCAGCTCACCCACCATCAGCGCATAGGGGATGAAGTACAGGACAAACATAAAGATCCAGCTGAAGATGACCTGCGGACCGTTAAAGTACACAAAGCCGTTGGTAATGTTGCCGAAGCCCCAGACCGTAGAAAAGGCCATGAAGGCAAGGGTAAGCCACGAGATCTTTGTGGCTTTTTCTTTGTTAGACATGCGGACAATTCCTCTTTTTCTTTTCCACACAGGGCGGAAGTTCCTGTAAGAAGGCCAAGGTTCCGCATATACTTTGCAATTTTACTAAAATACAGCAGTACTCGACCGATCACTTTGATAGTATAGCATAATTGCAGATTGTAGACAATCTGCAATTTCCATAAAATGATTGGTCAAAATTTAGACGGTCAGCCAAATTCCCCTTATTTTGCTGCTTCGTCCGCTGCCTGTACGGCGCTGTTCGCGCTGCGCATCCGCTCCATAGGCTCCATGTAGTGGGCGTAGACAGCGCGGCAGGCAACCTCGGTGTCGCCGCTTGCCAGCGCCTCGTACAGCTTGGTGTGAATGCCGTTCTGCCGCTGCGCCAGTGTCTCGTGGTTAGAGCCGCTGTTCGCCCCAACAAGCAGGTTGCCGTAGTTCAGGTCGTCCCAGAATTTCAGCAGTCTGGGCAGCCCTGCCCGCTGCACGATGACCGCATGGAAGCGGTTGTCGTTCTCCACGATCTGCGAAAGATCCCCCGGCCGGACATTGCGCATCTCCTCCAGAATGCCGCGCAGGGTGCGCAGATCCTCCTCCGGGAATTTGCAATCAAAATAGCGCAGTGCCGTCATTTCCAGATTTGCCCGCAGCAGGTAGATCTCGTAGGCGTCCTCCGGCTTTACCCGGCGCACCGAGCAGCCCACATTGCGCGAATACTCGACCATGCCCTCCTGTTCCAGCTGCCGCAGCGCCTCCCGGATGGGTGCCCGGCTGGAGCCGAACTCCTCAGCCAGCCGCTGCTCGGCCAGCTTTGTGCCCGGCTGTAATTCCCCGGTAAGGATCTTGCTCCTGATGGCAGAGGTGATACTTTCCCGTAAAGTCTGAAAGGCAAATTCGCCCATGACTTTTATCCCCCTTTTCCCTTCTATACGTTCTTTTTTTGCCGCACGCAGTCCGCAGCCGCTGCCAGTGCAGCCACAGACCTGTATTGCGTGTGCCTTATAAGGATACCACGAAATGGTGGAAAAATAAAGTTTTCTGGCAAAAACAGGTATTTTCTCCCCTCTCCGTCATCGAAAGCCTGTACACAAAAAATGCCCCCGGAGGGCTTATTGCAACTCTCCGGGGGCATCCTATATACGTTATGCCTTGGCGCACACGGTCGGCATTTACTCGATCTCGATCAGATTCGGATTCTCAGGCAGAGCCTTTGTCTGCTGAGGAGCGGGCAGCTGGATGTGCAGGACACCATCCTCAAACTTTGCATGGATGTCCTCCTTCTTCACATCGCCCACGTAGAAACTGCGTGCGCAACTGCCGGAGAAGGTCTCGCGCCGCACGTAGCGGCCCTTGTTGTCCTTTTCGTCATTGCTGTGGCTGCGCACTGCCTGAATGGTCAGATAGCCGTCGCTCAGATCCATCTGAACGTCTTCCTTCTTGCAGCCCGGCAGGTCAACGTCCACTTCGTAGCCGTTGTCCGTCTGCTTGACATCGGTCTTCATCATGTTTGCACCGCGCTTACCAAAGGTGTCGCGGGCTTCGCGGTTCATCGCACGCTCCAGTGCACCCTCGTTCCAGAACGGATCAAAGAGATCATCGAACAGGTTCTCATGAAAAACAGTCGGCATAAACATAAAACATACCTCCAATCCCGGCGTTCGGGTCGGGGCAAAAACTTTGAAGCGTCCATTCGGAAAGGCTTTCCGGGGAACCTTGCGGCTCTCCTTTTGCCCTTCCTCCTGAGCACGCCACTGTTATAGCACAATTATTTAGCACTGTCAAGCGTAGAGTGCTAAAATTCATAAAAGAATAATACTTTTGTCACAGCTTCTGCGATTTCTTCAAAAATGCTGCGCAGAAGCGTGTTTAATTCCGTTCAAACCCCAGATAGCGCGTACCCTGAAAGCTCAGCTTTCCGGTGTCGCCTTCTGCCAGCTGGCCGTATTCCGTGCCGCTCAGCCGCAGCTCCATGCGGTCGCCGCTTTCCACCTGAAAGGTCACATAATAGGTGGTAGCGC
>OHLH01001344.1_pt1 | contig 12569 bp, 10 predicted proteins | sample 1569061 | NCBI WGS metagenome assembly OHLH01 (sample SAMEA3879603, study PRJEB24766) | human gut metagenome | biome: human-associated habitat; feature: feces | place: USA | collected 1985/1987
AAGCCGAAGTACGCCTCTACGACCGTCTGTGGAAAGTGGAGAACCCACGCGACGAGCTTGCCGCTATTCGCGAAGCTAAAAACTGCGATGCTCTGGAAGCGATGAAAGAAATCATCAACCCGGATTCATTGCATATACTGCCCCGTTGCTACATTGAGAAATATGCCGCAGGCATGAAACCGCTTACTTACTTGCAGTTCCAGCGCATCGGTTACTTCAATGTAGATCCGGACTCCACACCGGAAAAGATGGTATTCAACCGTACTGTAGGGTTGAAAGATACCTGGGGCAAGATTAACAAATAAAGTAAGGATTATAAGAGTAAACTATTAATGAGCAATAAAAACCTGCTGTCCGGCAGAGATAAAGAACTTCAGGAACTTGCCGAACAATATGAATTGGCAATGTCCGCGAAACAACCATTTTATCTGGACGCAGACGATTTGGCTGACCTTGCCGACTGGTATGGCACCAAAAAGAATTATGATAAGGCTTTAGAAATTGCAGAATATGGCCTAAAGCTACATCCCGACAGTACGGCATTAATGATAGAATATGCTTACCTGCATCTGGATAGCGGAAAAAGAGCAAAGGCACGTGAAATCATCGAAAACCTTCCCGATACCTATTCGCCGGAAGCCAAGGTGGTACGTGCTCACTTGCTGCTGAGTGAAGGTAAGCTGGATGATGCCGAACAGTTACTCGATACGATTGAAGATAAAGAGGATCTGGCAAATGTAGTCGATGTATCTTATATGTACCTCGATATGGGCTATCCGGACAAGGCTCTGGCATGGCTCAACCCGGTAAAGGAAGAATATGCCGATGAAGAAGCTTACATTGCTGTAGTTGCAGACTGTTATTATGGGAAAGGCATGATAGAAGAAGCAATTCCTCTATATAACCAACTGATAGATCAGAATCCATATTCGGCTCCCTACTGGTTCGGACTGGCAAGATGCCATTTTGAAGATCTGAACTTCGACCAGGCAATTGATGCCTGCGACTATGCATTGATAGGTGATGACGAATTTGCAGACGCCTATGTAATGAAAGGGCATTGTTTTTACCAGTTGGGTAATGAGGATGCAGCTCTGGAATGTTATCAGAAAGCTGAGCAGATGCATGGGCTGGCTCCTGAGTTTGTCTATACCTATATCGGTTTATGCAAGGTATCCAAAGGCGAATGGGAAGAAGGATACGAAAATCTGGAAAAAGCAATCCAGGCTAACGAAGCGGAAGAAACTCCCGCACCTACTCTACCCAGCCTATATGCCAATGCAGGGCTTTGCCTTTCCAAAATGAAAAAGAAGCGCAAAGCGCACCAGTATTGTAAGAAAGCCCAAAAGCTGGAACCGAAAGATCCTGAAGCCTACCTGATTGAAGGCCGTATGTACGTCGAAGAAGGTGACTACGAAAAGGGAATAAAGCAATGGGCAAAGGCCTTGAATTGTGCTCCTAGCGCTGATACCTGGAATGAAATAGGTATGCACAGCATGGAAATCGGGTATCTGGATTATGCGAAAATAGCTTTTGAACGTGTTTGTGAGTTAGAACCGGAATTTGAAGGTATCAATGAAAAGTTGACCGTTCTCTACATGACGTTGCATGATAAGGAAAACTTCATAAAGTACAATCAGAAGTGCACCCGCCCCTTTGATCTGAAAGAACTGGAGAAAATGCAGGCTATGATGGAAAATGAAGACCGGGAAGATCTGGCTGTTTATATGCAAAATATCATAAAAGCATTGCAATAAAAAAAGCAGAGAGTAAAGCTGATCGCTTTACTCTCTGTTTTTTTATATTGTAGAGGGTATCCTTATTTAGCGCTACGTGTAGAAAGCTTCTCCAAAAAATATACCAGGAAGAAACCAACAATCATCAATACTACAGCTTCAACAATATATTGATTAGGAAGGATATTCGCTTCAACCAGTGGCTTCACTACTCCATGACTGTCTGTGAACGTTTCAAGCGTTTCTTTCCATGGCCATACCTTATTAAGAGACCCTCGTGAAAAAGTAGTTATACCTATACAGGCGCCTGCCAAGAATACTAATAAAGTCGCTATATCAAATGTCTTGACCGCTTCCATTATATAGAAGTATTTGCCTAACAGTACCAAAATAAAACTACCCGATATGCCCGGCAAGATCATTGCGCAAATAGCAATCGCACCGCAAAGGAAAATGAAAAACAGATTGGATGGCGTTTCAGCAGGAGTTGCCACCGTAATGTAATAAGCAACTGCCACTCCTATGATAAAAGCCGGAATTGTTTTCTTATTCCACTCCTTTATATCTTTCCCCACAAACCAGGTGGAAGCCAGCACCAGTCCGAAAAAGAAAGCCCAAACCATTACCGGATGATCCGTAAGCAACCATGTAATAACCTTAGCCAACGAAAATACACTGACAGCGATTCCAGCTACAATGGAAATTAAAAAATTACCATTAATGGCTTTCCAGAACGCTCCCCATTTTCCTGTAAAAAACAACTTTAAACTTTTTCCGTTGATGCTTTTTATCGAATCTATCAGTTCATCATAAATTCCCACAATAAAAGCAATTGTTCCTCCCGATACTCCGGGAACCACATCGGCTGCTCCCATACACATACCTTTCAAAGCGAGTAAGGCATAGTCTTTTAAACCTCGTTTCATTTTACTTCAATATCTGTTTTCTGAAAATTTTTCAGTTTGCAAAGTAAAAGAAAAAAACGACAAGTTTCTACGAAAAAGATAAAAAAGCTCTTTATCTAAACATTACAACAAAATATTTGTTATATTCACAGAAACATTTAATAAAAAGTAATCATGGCAAAAACAGCATTTCAGGGAACTCCTGTTTCATTGGCAGGTGAGTTCGTAAAAGTTGGAGCACAAGCTCCTGAATTTTCATTGGTAAAAGGCGATTTAAGTTCGTTTACTCAAGATGATATCAAAGGGAAATATGCACTGCTGAATATATTTCCAAGTATGGATACCGGCGTTTGTGCTGCATCTGTCCGCAAGTTCAACAAGCTGGCTGCCGAGCAGCCGGAGCTGGAAAAGATGCCCTACATCGCCATTATCATCGACGAGTTGGCCGATTTGATGATGGTGGTGGGCAAGGACGTAGAGGATTCCATCTGCCGCATCGCCCAGAAAGCCCGTGCCGCCGGTATGCACCTGATCGTTGCCACCCAGCGCCCCAGCGTGGACGTGATCACCGGCCTGATCAAGGCCAACATCCCCAGCCGCATCGCCTTTGCGGTGTCCAGTCAGGTGGACAGCCGCACCATTCTGGACGGTGCCGGCGCAGAAAAGCTGCTGGGTCAGGGCGATATGCTCTTTATGCCCGTGGGCGCACCCAAGCCCACCCGCATTCAGGGCACTTTTGTGCGGGATGAGGAGATCAGCCGTGTGCTGGACTTCATCAAATCCAGCGCCACCGTGCAGTACGACGAGGCCATGATCGAGGCCATGGAAAAGCACGCCATTCAGGACGGCAAAAAGGGCGGCGGCGGTGCCGACGCCGAGGAGGACGCAGGCTCCGACCCCATGTTCAAGCAGGCCGTGGACGTGGTCATCGACGCCGGTCAGGCCTCCACCAGCCTGTTGCAGCGCCGCTGCAAGCTGGGCTACGCCCGCGCCGCCCGCATCATGGACGAGATGGAGCAAAAGAGCATCATTGGCCCCTACGAGGGTGCAAAGCCCCGCGCCGTGCTCATCAGCCGCCAGCAGTGGCTGGAAATGCAGATGAACCAACCGGAGGAATAATAAAGGAGCATTATGGAACATTCTACTCCCCAGATCTACACCGAATTTCTTCCCATCAGCCGGGCAGACATGGAAGCCCGGGGCTGGGAGCAGCTGGACTTTGTGGTGGTGGGCGGTGACGCCTATGTGGACCACCCCAGCTTTGGCACCGCCATCATCAGCCGCCTGCTGGAGGCCGAGGGCTACAAGGTGGGCGTGCTGGCACAGCCCCGCTATACCGACTGCGAGGACTTCAAGCGGTTCGGCAAGCCCAAGTACGGCTTTTTCATCGGCGGCGGCAACGTGGACAGCATGGTCAGCCACTATTCCGTGGCAAAAATTCCCCGCGCCGAGGACGAATACTCCCCCGGCGGCAAGGCCGGTGCCCGCCCGGACCGCAGCGCCACCGTGTACACCAAGCTTGCCAAGCAGGCTTACCCCGACCTGCCGGTGATCTTAGGCGGTCTGGAAGCCAGCCTGCGCCGGTTTGCCCACTACGATTACTGGCTGGACACCGTGCTGCCCAGCATCGCCGAGGACTCCGGCGCGGATCTCATCAGCTTTGGCATGGGCGAGCACCAGACCGTGGAGATTGCCCGCCGTCTGGCCGCCGGGGAGCCGGTGGAGACCATCACGGACGTGAACGGCACCTGCTACCTGACCGATTTCGACCACCTGCCCCAGCGGTATGTGGAGTGCGCCGGTTTTAAAAAGGTGGCCAGCGATAAGACCGCCTACGCCAAGGCCTGCCGCATCCAGATGGACAATCAGGACGTGGTCAGCGGCCAGATCATCGTGCAAAAGCAGAGCGAAAAGTATCTGGTGCAGAACATCCCCGCAAAGCCGCTGGTGCGCGGAGAGCTGGACAAGGTGTACGCCCTGCCCTACACCCGCCGCTACCACCCCATCTACGAGAGCATGGGCGGCGTGCCCGCCATCCGCGAGGTGCAGTTCTCCATCATCCAGAACCGCGGCTGCTTCGGCGGCTGCAACTTCTGCGCCATCCAGCTGCATCAGGGGCGGCGGGTCACCAGCCGCAGCGCCGACAGCATCGTGGAGGAAGCCGAACGCATGACCCACGAGCCGGATTTTAAGGGCTATATCCACGATGTGGGCGGTCCTACCGCAAACTTCCGCTTTCCCTCCTGCCGCGAGCAGATGCTGCGCGGCATGTGCACCGGCGGCAAGCACTGCCTTGCCCCCACCACCTGCTCCCACATGATCGTGGATCACAGCGATTACCTCAAGATCCTGCGCCGTGTCCGGGAACTGCCCGGCGTGAAAAAGGTGTTCATCCGCAGCGGCATCCGGTTCGACTACCTGATGGCGGACCCGGACGATACCTTCTTTAAAGAGCTGGTGGAGTACCATGTGTCCGGCCAGTTGAAGGTCGCCCCGGAGCACTGCGCCCCCAACACCCTTGCCTACATGGGCAAGCCGCCCATCGAGACCTTCAACAAGTTCAAGGATAAATTCTACGAGCTGAGCAAGAAGGCGGGCAAAAAGCAGTATCTGGTGCCCTACCTCATGTCCAGCCACCCGGGCAGCACCCTGAAGGACGCGGTCTATCTGGCCGAGTACCTTTATAAGAACCACATGCGCCCGGAGCAGGTGCAGGACTTCTACCCCACCCCCGGCACCGTGAGCACCTGTATGTTCTATACCGGCCTTGACCCCTACACCCTCAAGCCGGTATTTGTGGAAAAGACCCCCGAGGGCAAGGCATTGCAGCGTGCGCTGCTGCAATACTACGAGCCCCGCAACGCGGAAAAGGTGGTCAAAGCCTTGCAGCTGACCCACCGGGAGGACCTGATCCCCCTGCTGGTGCCCGCCGTCGGCCGCCGCGCCGTGCAGCGCACCGCCCGCCGGGCAGAGAGCGCCGAGGTGACCATCCACAACGACGGCACTTATACCGTACATCCCAACCAGAAGGGACGCGGTACCGGCAAAAATGCCCGCACTACCGCCCCGGCAGGCCGTCAGCCCAGCCCGGGCGCGCGCTTTGCGCCCAACTCTGCGCCCGGCCATAAACCCAAGAATAATCAACAGAAAGAGAACGCAACGTGGAAAACCGGAAAGAAGAAAAAGTAACTCTGTTCCCCCGCCGCCTGTTCCTGCGGCTGGCTGCGCTGGCGCTGGCCGCTGTGCTGGTGCTGGGGCTTACCGCCTGTGACAGCCTGCCCGACAGCGGCGGACACACCGTCAAGCCCTCCACCGGGTCAAGCCAGCCCTTTGAAATGCACTTTATTGATGTAGGGCAGGCGCTGAGCGTACTGGTGGAGTGTGACGGACAGTTCATGCTCTACGATGGCGGCAACGTGGACGACGGCAGTCTGGTGGTCTCCTACCTGCAAAAGCAGGGGGTGGAGCAGCTGCAATATGTGTTCTGCTCCCATGCTCACGAGGACCATGTGGGCGGGCTTGCCGCCGTAATGGCAAAGTTCCCGGCGGGGCACGCTTACAGCCCGGTGACCGAGAGCAGCACCAAATGCTTCAATGATTTTGTCAAATACACCCAGCAGCAGGGCTTACAGCTGGAAGTGCCTTCCGTGGGCACGGTCTGGCCGCTGGGCAGCGCCACTGTTACCCTGCTAGGCCCGGTGACCGGGTACAGCGAGACCAACAACACCTCGCTGGTGCTGCGTATCGACTACGGCAGCACCAGCTTCCTGCTGACCGGTGACATGGAAAAGACCGCCGAGACCGACCTTGTGAACAGCGGTGCCAACCTGAAGGCCGATGTTTTACAGGTAGGGCACCACGGCTCCAGCACCAGCACCGGCTACCTGTTTCTGAACGTTGTGCTGCCGGAAATGGGCGTCATCTCCTGCGGCACGGGCAACAAGTACGGACACCCCCACGAGGAAACGTTAAGCATCCTGCGGGACGCAAAGGTGGACGTCTACCGCACCGACCTGCAGGGCACCATCACCATTGGCAGCGACGGCCAGAACTTCACCGTGGGCACCGAGCACTTTGTGCCGGACAGCCAACTGAACCCCACCGACCCGTCGTCCTCCAGCACTGCGCAGCAGGCTTACATCGGCAACGTGAACAGCAAAAAGTTCCACCTGCCCACCTGTCCCAACCTGCCTGCGGAAAAGAACCAAGTCCTCTTTTCCAGCTATGACGAAGCCATTGCCGCAGGCTATACCCCCTGCGCAAGCTGCATCAAATAAAGCTTTGCTTTCAAAATACCGGAGTGTCTGCGGATGCTCCGGTGTTTCTTTTTACACCGGGCAGCCCCTTGAGGATGCCTGAGGGAGTTCGTTCCCAAACTCCTCCCCGTGAAAAAGGGGTTCTGAAAAGCCCGCAGGCTTTTCAGAACCCCAAATTAAAAATCTATTTTCCGCTATTTATGCGCAGAGCAACGCGGCGCGCATTCCCAATCGTTTTCTAAAAGCTGTTACTGCGCAGCCGGGAACTCCTTCTCCCGCTCTTCTTTCAGGATGGCAGTGGCGCGCTGCATGGTGGCAGCGGCGCGGCGCAGCTCTTCGTCTCCAAGCTCGGCGCGCATCCGGCGGTAGCAGCGCTGCAAAAGCGCCTGCTCCTCCGCCATCAGTTCCACCGCCTTGCTGGAAAGCTCCACATAGGTGCGCCCGGCCTCACGGTCGGTTTTCCACGTCACAAAGCCGCTGTCCTGCAGCTTCTCGATGCCCTTGGAAAGCTCGGTCACCCGCAGCCCCATGGCGGCAGCAAGGTCGGCAAGATAGAGCTTTTCGCCGGGATGTGCCTCCTGCGCTACCTTGATATAATACAGGATGAGATAATCTGCCCGCTGGATGGTGCTGAACACCTTATCCACGTTGAGCTCGTGGAGGAAGAACCATTCCCCCTGATGCTGCTGCATTTCTTCCATGCTGATGCCCTCCCTTTATGCCCGCTGGCTGCGCGGGATATAATCGTGGGTGCCGCCAAGGCTCTTGTAGGCCGGGCGGATGATCTTGTTGGCGCTGAGCAGCTCCTCGATGCGGTGGGCGCTCCAGCCCATGACGCGCGCCACGGCAAACAGCGGGGTGTACAGCTCCATGGGGATGCCCAGCATTTCGTACACAAAGCCGCTGTAAAAGTCCACATTGGGGCTGACGCCCTTAAAGATCTTGCGCTCCTGCGCGATAAGCTGGGGTGCCATGCGCTCGATACGGGTATAGAGGGAAAGATCCTTATCCCGTCCCTTTTCGTGGGCCAGCTGCTCCACATAGCCCTTGAACACCACCTCGCGCGGGTCGCTCAGGGAGTAGACGGCGTGCCCCATACCATAGATCAGACCCTTGCGGTCAAAGGCCTCGCCATGGAGCAGCTTTTTCAGGTAGGCTTCCAGCTCCTCGTCGTCCTCGATGTCGTGGAGGTTGTCCCGGATGTTCTGCATCATGTGCATGACCATCAGGTTTGCACCGCCGTGGCGCGGGCCCTTGAGGGAGCACAGCGCCGCCGCCATGGCCGAGTAGGTGTCGGTGCCGGAGGAGGTGACCACGCGGGTGGTAAAGGTGGAGTTGTTGCCGCCGCCGTGCTCGGCGTGCAGCAGCAGTGCCACGTCCAGTACGCGGGCTTCCAGCGGGGTGTACTGCATATCTGGGCGCAGCATCCGCAAAAAATTCTCTGCGGTGGAAAGGCTGGGGTCCGGGCGGTGGATATACATACTGGCGTCTTTTTCGTAGTGATTATAGGCGTGGTAGCTGTATACCGCCAGCATGGGGAAGATGCCCGCCAGCTGGATGCTCTGGCGCAGCACGTTGGCGGTGTCCAAATCTGCCGCCTTGGGGTCGTAGGAAGCCAGCGTCAGCACGCTGCGCGCCATGCTGTTCATGATATCGTGGCTGGGTGCCTTCATAATGACATCGCGGGTAAAGTTGGTGGGCATGGTGCGGCACTCGCCCAGCACCGCACAGAACTGCTCCAGCTGCTCCGGGGTGGGCAGCTGACCAAACAGCAGCAGATATCCCGCCTCCTCAAAGGCAAAGCGGCTGCCGCGGCTGCCGTTGATGAGGTCTTTTACGTCATAGCCGCGGTACAGCAGCTGACCGTCTGCCGGGTGCTTGACCCCGTCCACATACTGGAACGCCCGGATGTCCGAGATGTTGGTCAGACCTGCCAGCACGCCCTTGCCGGTCTCGTCGCGCAAACCGGCCTTGACCCCGAACTCCCGATAGAGGTCCTTGGGGATGCGGTCGTGCTCTGCGCAAAGGGGCTGCTGCTGGTCGAAGTAGCTTAATACATTCTGCAAATGATCCATGTGTCTGGCTGCTCCTTTCCTGTTCGTCCATATCAGTTTCTCATTTTTTAATAGCTTTTATATTACAGAACGGATATTTCGTTGTCAACCAACATTTTGTAAAAAAATATGAAACAATTCAGCCGTAGGGGTCGTACAAATCGTACTCCTCGGTCTCCTGATGCTTCTCTTCCAGCACCTGGATGGCATGCTCCAAGGCGCTCTGGGAGCAGCCGCTCTCGCTTACCAGCGCATGGACGGCGGCGGCAAGGTCGCCGTCAAACAGGGTATCCAGCCGCTGCCGCATACAGTACACGCCGTAAGCCCGCCGGGTGACCAGCGGCACATACACGTTGCAGTTGCCCTGTTTTGCCGACCTGACCCAGCCTTTTTCCTCCAACCGGTAGAGAAAATTCAGCACCGTGGCTGCTGCCCAGCCGGTGGCCTTGAGCTTCTGGCTGATGTCCCGCCGCGCCGCCGCGCCCGGGCACGCCCACACCGCAAACATCACCTGTTCTTCCGCCGCCGAAAGCGGCCGCAGGGTATCTGGTAAGCCGTACATCTGTTGTACCTCCTTGAATGATTCAATTCCCCTTAGTCACCGTTTTTTGCGGTGGGGCGATTTAGAATGGTCTCCGCTTCGCTCTGACCATTTTCAGCGGAATGACTATTTTATTTCGCGTTTGTCGCGGCCTGCGGGCCGCTCCAAACGCACTTTCACAGTTTGGGCTTCGTTTTTCTTTTACATTTGTCTTAGTATTTCCAGTATACCGCATTTCTGCCAAAGGCGCAAGAGTGGAAAATCCGCATGAAACCAAGGGATAGCACATATCTTTTACATTTGTCTTATATTTTGTCTCCGCACGGCGTACATTTGTATGCTTTGTGCCCTCAGGCGGGGTGCAGGGGCCATATCTTTGTGCAAAGATGCTCTTGTTTTCAGCATGGGAAAACCGGTATACTACGGCTACGGAAAGTAACAGACGCACCGCAAAAACGGCGGTGCTGCGTAATAGGTGTATCACAGGAAAAGGAGAGGTTCATTATGGCACGAGTATATAACTTCAGCGCAGGCCCCAGCATGCTGCCCGAAAAGGTGCTGCGGCAGGCACAGGCCGAGCTGCTGGAATACGGCGACAGCGGTCAGAGCGTCATGGAGATGAGCCACCGCAGCAAGTGGTTCGATGCCATCATCAAGGACACCGAGGCTTCCCTGCGCCGGGTGATGAACATTCCCGACAACTACAAGGTGGGCTTCTTTCAGGGCGGTGCTACCCAGCAGTTCGCCATGGTGCCGCTGAACTTTATGACCACCGGCAAGGCAGACTACATCGTGTCCGGCAACTTCTCGGGTCTGGCTGCCAAGGAGGCCGCCAAGTTTGGTGAAGCCAAGATCGTGGCGTCCAGCAAGGACAAAAACTTCACTTATATCCCGGATGTAAACGCTATCGACTACGACAAGGACGCCAGCTACATCCACATCTGCCAGAACAACACCATCTTCGGCACCCAGTATGTGGAGCTGCCGCAGGTGGAGGGCGTGCCGCTGGTGGCAGATATGAGCTCCATGATCCTTTCCAAGCCCGTGGACGTCAGCAAGTACGGCTGCATCTACTTTGGCGTGCAGAAGAACGTAGCCCCCGCCGGTATGGCCATTGCCATCATCCGGGATGACCTGCTGGGTCACGCCGCAGATAACGTGCCCACCATGATGAACTACACCACCCTGCTGGCGAAGGACAGCATGTACAACACCCCGCCGTGCTGGTGCATCTACATGACCGGTCTGGTGCTCAAGTATCTGGAAAACGACATCGGCGGTCTGGCCAATATGCAAAAGATCAACGAAGCCAAGGCCAAGGTGCTGTACGATTATCTGGACGGGCAGGAGTTCTTCACGAACCCTGTGGAGCACCGCTACCGCAGCACCATGAACGTCACCTTCACCAGCCCCAACCCGGACATGGACAAAAAGTTCTGCGCCGAAGCCGCCGAGGCGGGCTTTGTGAACCTGAAGGGTCACCGTCTGGTAGGCGGTATGCGCGCTTCCATCTATAACGCCATGCCTGCCGAGGGCGTGGACAAGCTGGTGGACTTCATGGAGAAGTTCCGCAAAGAGAATGCATAAAGAGGGGTTTCAGATATGTACACCATCAAAACGCTCAACGCCATCAGCCCGGTGGGGCTGGCAAAGCTGCCCAAGAACCAGTTCGATGTCACGGTGGATGCCGACGCCCCGGACGGTATTCTGGTGCGCAGCGCCGACCTTTTGAACACCACCTTCAACGACAATCTGCTGGCTATCGCCCGCGCCGGTGCGGGCGTGAACAATATCCCGCTGGATCGCTGCAGCGAGCAGGGCATCGTGGTGTTCAACACCCCGGGTGCCAACGCCAACGCCGTGGCAGAGCTGGTCATCGGCATGCTCATCGCGGGCAGCCGCAACGTGGCCGCCGCCGCCCAGTGGTGTCAGGGTCTGGCCGGTGACCCGGCCATGTCCAAGAGCGTAGAAAAGGGCAAAAAGCAGTTCGTGGGCAACGAGATCAAGGGCAAGACCCTTGGCGTCATCGGTCTGGGTGCCATCGGCTCCCGGGTGGCAAACTGCGCCATCGAGCTGGGCATGGAGGTCTACGGCTACGACCCCTACATCTCCATTGAAGCAGCATGGAACCTGAGCAGTCAGGTGCACCACTGCGTAAACCTGAACGATATGCTGCCCCTGTGCGACTACATCACCATCCATGTGCCTTACCTGCCCACCACCAAGGACACCATCAACGCCCAGACCCTCGCCCTGTGCAAGGACGGCGTCAAGATCCTGAACTACGCCCGCGGCGAGCTGGTGAACACCGCCGCCCTGCTGGAAGCCATGGACAACGGCAAGGTGTCCGGCTACATGACCGACTTTCCCTCCGAAGCCATTCTGGGTCGTCCCGGCATCGTGTGCACCCCGCACCTTGGCGCTTCCACCCCGGAAGCCGAGGACAACTGCGCCATCATGGCAGCACAGGAGCTGAGCGATTACCTGCGCAACGGCAACATTACCCACTCGGTCAACCTGCCGGAGGTGCACCAGCCCCGCGCCGGCGGCAAGCGCATCTGCATCATCCATAAGAACGAACCGGGCATGATCAGCCAGATCACTGCCCTGACCACCGAAGCGGGTCTGAACATCGAAAACATGGTGAACAAGAGCAAAAAGAACATGGCCTACACCATGCTGGACGCCACCGGTGCCGTGGATGCCCGCCTGAGCGAGAAGCTGAGCAGCATCCCCGCCGTCATCCGGGTGCGCATCCTGTAACAGCAAAAATACACGAGACACAAAAAGGTGAAGTGGCCAGCGGTCACTTCACCTTTTTTATAAAGGATCCACGCCCGGCGAAGCTGGCCGAGACAGTCATCACATGAGCTGCTTTCATTCATGATATGAACCAGATGAAAAAACAGACTGGTCATATCCCTTGACTTCAGCCCCCCGGGGGAGTATACTCCGTGGCAGTGAAATATTCGGCTATGACGAGAAAGAGTACCCGGAAAGAATGCCGCAGAGAGCTGCCGGCTGGTGCAAGGCAGTGCAGGGCGTCCGTGGGAAGATCCTCTCCGAGCTTTCCGGCT
>OHLH01001351.1_pt1 | contig 12490 bp, 10 predicted proteins | sample 1569061 | NCBI WGS metagenome assembly OHLH01 (sample SAMEA3879603, study PRJEB24766) | human gut metagenome | biome: human-associated habitat; feature: feces | place: USA | collected 1985/1987
AAGGTCTGGAACAATTGTTCCAGACCTATTTAATTTTATTTAAGATAATCAGCGTTTTTGAATAACGGTTATTTTTCTGATGAAATAAGCGTAGCAACAAAATATGATACTTGCCAATAGACTAATCAATAAACCTGTCTTAAGACCATAGGGAATGAAGGTTAGAACAACTTTACCTTTCCCACTAGGGACATCGACTTTCATGAACCCCTTTTGGGCTCGTTGAATCTTAACTTTTTTATGGTTTATGGTCGCTGTCCACCCCTTATCGTATGGAATGGTGAAGAATAGTGAGGCATTCGTTTTACTGCTATAATCAACGAACACTTTATTATTTGACGTCGTAACCTTGCTATCACGTTCATTAATAGTATCCATAGCTATCTGATAGTTTTGAGTATCAAGGGCATAAAAACTAGGATTATCAAAGGATATTGCTTTATTGCCAGGAAAACTAAGTTTGATGGTAACCATTGATTCTGTTTCAAAGTAGCCAAGATCGAAGAAATCAAAGGTATTATCAGTAACTTGATTCCTTGTCACACCATTTACAGTAATTGACAGAGAGTGGTTATTGTCATCGGACCAAGAAATATTAGGAATACTAACATAGAGTTGACTATGTGGTGGAGCGATGACTCGATAGGTGATTGTTACAAAATCTTTATTCGAGTTGCTAACGTTTTTAGCCACGCGCTGATTCAAAGACTTAGCATATTGATCAAAAAGTTGAGATGGAGCTCGTTTAAAATAGGTTAAGTTAAGTCCAGATAGAGCATTTAGCAAGCTAGTTTGATTGTCAAGCGTATTGACAGCGAAGTCAATATTCTTGTAAATGCCATCAGTTAAGATAGCAAGCTGGCTTGCATTATTATTTTGATAAAGCCCCATTGTTTTTTCAGAAGTTACGTGATTAAAACCATACTTATTAAGGTCAAAGTTCGATAAATTATATTTTATTCCGAAGAGACTATCAGCGATAATGGTGTTATTTTGGTAACGTAGGTTTAAATTAGTCCCTTCAGATTTGAAGCCTAACCTATCGAGTGTTGAGCTTGAAGCAGTATTTCGAATGGATGAGAACTGAGAGATACCATTATAGTTGAATTTCATACTGTCGTTACCAGTTTGAGCCTCTAACCTTTCAGTACGGTAAAAAGTCTTATTTGCTTGCTTAGTATCTGAAACTAGTTTTGTAATGGCTGACATATTTCGTAGGTAGCCTTCACGAGTTGGAAATACCCACTCATTTCCCAGAGCTCCAACAACATAGTAAGTACTTAATGCAAGCTCAAAAATGCAGAATAAGAAGGTGAAACAGCGAAAAACACTCCCAGGAATTTGCTGTCTAAAATAGCTAATAAATAGAATGGCATAGGCTAGAAGAAATGCTAGGCTTAATAGCCAGGAGACTGATTCAATGAAGCTATAGTGAGATTGGAAAATCCAAGTTAGTAAGCGGTACTCAATCCTAAGAAAGATAGGAGGAGTCTTTTAAAAGAAAACTTTCTAATTCGGTTGAGTGTTTCTCCTGCCAAAAGAACAATTAGGAGAGATAGGAGCCAAGAATAGCGATGGAGAAACATGTTGGGTGCATGCATTCCTTGCCAAAACAAATCAAGAGGCTGTAAGTAGAAGCTAGCGATAAAGAAAGCTACTAATAAGAGATAACCTAGACGTAATGATAGCTGGATTTCCCTACTAATAAAGAAAAGTAGAAAAAGAATCAAAGGTAAGATTCCCACATAAATCATAGGGATTGACCCAAATTTAGTAGTATCGTAAACTCCAACGAGATTTTTCGCAAAGAAGTCAAAATAATAGGTGGACTCTGTCAACAAACTTGACGCACCTGTAAACTTTTCACCATGTGTGGTCAAGTCAAGTAGTGTAGGCAGTAACATGACAGCACTACTTAAACCAGCAAGTATAGAAACAATTCCAAAGTCTATGAAATGAAGAATCTTAATCTTCCATCCCTTGATAGTTATCAATTGTACTATGGTGTAAAGGGTTAGGAAAATAGCCATCATATAACCAAAATAGTAATTTTGGATAAAAAGACAGGTTAGGCTAAAAAAGTATAAGCCCCGTTTATTGAATCTTAGTAAGAGGTGTAAACCTAATATGATTAGAGGTGCTAGAATAAAGGCATCTAGCCAGGTATTAATTTCTAACTGACTGGTAGCGAAGCTCATCAAAGAAAATCCTGTAGAAAGACATAGGATGAAACTTCTTGACACTTTTGTAAAGAGCCGCTTAAAACTAAAAGCTCCTGATAACCCAATAAGGCCGAATTTAAGGAGTGTTATATAATAAAAAGCATCGGCCATTTGGTTGACAGTAAAGAAATAGTAAAGTGGAGACAAGAAGGAACCTAGGTAATAGCTTGTTAGAGCATAGAAATTAAGCCCTAGACCACTTGTGAAGGTGTAAAAGAGGCTCCCATCTTCATGAAGTATATTCCTAAGTTCAGTCGCAAATATCACATATTGATGAAAACCATCACTTGTTAAAATAGTTCTTTCACTACCTGGATAGATTTTTTGGCTGAAAAGGACACCTATCATGATTATTACAGGTATGAAAAAAGCAGCCAGATAAAATAATGAGGTCGTTTGGTATTTTTTATTTGTCATAATGATACTAAGACAGGTTGGGATATCCCAACCTGTGTCTTTTTATAGTTAATCAGCCCATAGAGCTTTGACTTTAGCTTGAACTTCTTCATTTTCAAGGAATTCGTCATAAGTTTCATCAATACGGTCAATAACCCCATTTTTTGAAACGACAACGATGTGGTTCGCTATTGTTTGTATAAACTCGTGGTCATGACTGGCAAAGATAACAGACTCTTTGAAGTCACGGACACCATCATTTAGACTTGAAATTGATTCCAAATCCAAGTGATTAGTAGGATCATCTAGAAGAAGGACGTTAGATTTCAAAAGCATGAGTTTTGAAAGCATGACACGTACTTTTTCTCCCCCTGAGAGGACACTAACTGATTTATTAACCTCATCTCCTGAGAAGAGCATACGTCCAAGAAATCCACGCAAGAAGGTATCATCATCTTCACCTTTTTCTGCGAATTGACGAAGCCATTCAAGGATAGATTCACCAGAGGCAAATTCCTTAGAATTATCTTTTGGAAGGTAAGAACGGCTAGTAGTAACACCCCATTTGATTGTACCTTCGTAGTCAATATCATCGGCAAGAGCACGAATTAATGCAGTTGTTTGAATATCGTTTTGACCGATGATGGCAGTTTTATCTCCTGGTCGTAAGATGAAACTAATGTTGTCAAGAATAGTCTCACCATCCATCTTAACAGTGAGATTTTCAACTGTTAAAAGGTCATTACCGATTTCACGCTCTGCTTTGAAATTGATGAATGGATATTTACGACTTGATGGGACGATTTCTTCTAGCTCAATTTTATCGAGCATTTTCTTACGAGAAGTCGCTTGTTTAGATTTTGAAGCGTTGGCAGAGAAACGTGCAACGAACTCTTGAAGTTCTTTGATTTTTTCTTCTGCTTTGGCATTACGGTCAGCCTGCAAGCGAGCAGCTAATTCTGAAGATTGTTTCCAGAAGTCATAGTTACCAACATAGAGTTTGATTTTACCAAAGTCAAGGTCGGCCATATGCGTACATACCTTGTTCAAGAAGTGACGGTCATGGGATACGACAATAACAGTATTTTCAAAATCAATCAAGAAATCTTCAAGCCAAGAGATTGACTGAATATCAAGACCGTTGGTAGGTTCGTCAAGAAGAAGTACATCAGGTTTACCAAAGAGTGCTTTTGCAAGGAGCACTTTCACCTTGTCACCATTAGCCAATTCACTCATATTTTGATAGTGAAGGTCTTCTGGGATATTTAGATTCTGAAGCAATTGTGAGGCTTCGCTTTCAGCTTCCCAACCACCTAATTCAGCAAATAGACCTTCTAATTCAGCAGCACGGACACCATCTTCATCTGAAAAATCTTCTTTCATGTAGATGGCATCTTTTTCTTTCATGATATCGTAGAGGCGCTCATTACCCATGATAACAACATCGATAACGCGTTCTTCTTCATAGTCAAAGTGGTTCTGACGAAGGACAGAAAGACGTTCATCAGGACCAAGAGAGATGTGTCCTGTTGTTGGTTCGATATCACCAGCTAAAATTTTCAAAAAAGTAGATTTACCAGCACCATTAGCACCGATAAGACCATAAGTATTACCTGGCGTGAAGGCAATGTTAACATCATCAAAAAGTTTACGATCGCTAAAACGAAGCGATACATCTGATACAGTAAGCATATAATATCCTTTATTTTTATTCTTAACTACTATTTTACGAGAAATTAGACTTTATTTCAATTGATTTTACAAGGGATTAATAAAGTCATTTGGAACTCTTTGGTAATCTTTTTGGAGGCTAAATCCACGTCCCATAACTGTAGAAGCAGGAACAATGACGATAAAGGCAGTTTCATCTATTTTTTGGATTTCTTCTTGGACTTTTGGAACCTCATGAGTTGACAAGGTAGTCATAATCATATTTTGTGCATGTCCGGTATGTCCACCAAGAACTGGGATTTTTGTTGCTCCTCGATCAGCCACTCTAGTGATGTAGTTTAGGATTTGTTCACTATTTTGCGAAATGATTAGAAGATTTCGTGATGAATTGAGTCCGACCATCATTTTATCAATTGTAAGAGAAACAACTCCAAGTGAGAGAATGGAATACATAACAGTATCAGGAGGAAAGGCAATAGCACTGATTGCGACAATGATCCCATCGACAATAAGTAGTACCATTCCTAGTGGGAGTGGCGTATATTTGTTGAGAATTTGTGTGATAATTCCAGTTCCCCCAGTTGAGGAATTTCCATAAAAGACTATTCCTAGTCCTAACCCTAATACAATCCCACCAAAAATAGCAGCCAACAAAGGTTGTTTGGTGAGTGTAGGTAAGCCCTCAGTTAATTTAATAAAAGTTGGGAAGACAAGAGACCCATAGAAGGTTTTTAGGAGAACTTCGCGGCCAAGAAAGAACCAACATAAAATTAACAAAGGGATGGTTGTTGCTAAGACGAAGTTAGCATTATTCCAACCAAAAAGGGCGTTTAAACTAATGGCTAGCCCTCCGACACCACCTGAAGCAATATTATTCTTAACTAAAAGTGAGTTATAGCCAACCGCAGCAATAAAAGAACCGAGTGTAACTAAAAGTATGTCTATTATTCGACGTTTCATATAATATCTCCTAGAAATGATATTCTTATTATCAAGTCTTTTTAAGTTTCCGTCAAGTAATGACTATTTTGGTTGTATCTGAGGTTGTGTTTCACGTGAAACTAGAAACATAATCTTGACAAAAATAGATAAAACAATGTAGAATAATAGTCATCAGAAGAGTAATTCTATCCTTTTTTATAGAGAGCTGGTGGTTGCTGAAAACCAGTATGAAGGTGGAATGAATGGGCTGAAGAGAATTGACAATTAACGTGAACACATAAACGTTAGGTTTGGCACCCCTTATCGTGCAACTTCTTTGTTGAGAAGGTTTGAGATGATAGCTGCAGAATGAGTTATCAACTGAGGTGGTACCGCGTATCAAAAGTGATTAACGCCCTCACGCATGTTTTTGCGTGGGGATTTTTTTGTATTAGAGAGGTAATTATATGACGAAACCTATTATTTTGACGGGAGACCGTCCAACAGGGAAACTTCATCTAGGACACTATGTTGGTAGTTTAAAAAATCGTGTCCTTTTACAAAACGAAGATAAATATAACATGTTTGTCTTCTTGGCTGATCAGCAAGCTCTTACGGATCACGCAAAAGAGTCAGAGATCATCAAAGAATCAATTGGGAATGTTGCTTTAGATTATCTCTCTGTAGGTTTGGATCCAACGAAGTCGACTATTTTCATTCAAAGTCAGATTCCTGAGTTGGCTGAGTTGACTATGTATTACATGAACCTAGTTTCATTGGCACGTTTAGAGCGTAACCCAACGGTTAAGACGGAAATTGCTCAAAAAGGTTTCGGAGAATCGATTCCAACAGGATTTCTAGTTTATCCAATTTCTCAGGCAGCTGATATCACGGCCTTTAAAGCAAATTATGTTCCTGTAGGTAATGACCAAAAGCCAATGATTGAGCAGACACGTGAAATTGCACGTAGCTTCAATCATACTTATAATTGTGATATTTTGGTTGAGCCAGAGGGAATCTACCCTGAAAATGAAGCTGCAGGACGCCTTCCAGGTCTAGATGGTAATGCTAAGATGTCTAAATCCTTGGGTAATGGTATCTTCCTTTCAGATGATGAGGACACTGTTCGTAAAAAAGTCATGAGCATGTATACGGATCCAAATCATATTCGTGTGGAAGATCCAGGCCAAATTGAAGGTAACATGGTTTTCCATTATCTTGATATCTTTGGTCGCGAAGAGGATGCTACTACAATTGCTGAAATGAAAGAACATTATCAACGAGGCGGTTTAGGAGATGTGAAGACGAAACGTTATCTTCTAGAAATCTTAGAACGTGAGTTAGCTCCAATTCGTGAACGCCGTTTAGAATATGCCAAGGATATGGGAGAAGTTTTCCGTATGCTTGAAAAAGGTAGTCAAGCAGCGCGTGAAGTTGCTGGACAAACATTGGCAGAAGTAAAAGAAGCAATGGGAATTAATTATTTTTAAGAAATAAAAAGTAGGGACTCAAGATAATCTGGAGCCCTATTTTTATTTGGAAAAAGGTTTTCTTAGAATCTTATGCGAAATCTGTTGACAAATCATTTTAGCATGATATGATATTATCAATTAAAAAATAGACTGGGGTTTCTGTACCTCAAAACTTTGAGAAAAGAGGACGATTATAATGTCAAATTGGGACACTAAATTCTTGAAAAAAGGTTACACTTTTGATGACGTATTGCTTATTCCTGCGGAAAGTCATGTTCTACCAAACAACGTCAACTTGAAGACGAAATTGGCTAAAAATTTGACATTAAATATCCCAATTATCACTGCAGCCATGGATACGGTCACAGATAGTAAGATGGCTATCTCAATTGCTCGTGCAGGTGGTTTGGGTGTCATTCACAAAAACATGTCTATTGCGGAACAAGCTGAAGAAGTTCGAAAAGTAAAGCGCTCTGAAAATGGTGTCATCATTGATCCATTCTTCTTAACGCCTGAAAATAAAGTTGCTGAAGCTGAAGAGTTGATGCAACGTTACCGTATTTCAGGGGTTCCAATTGTTGAGACACTTGAAAATCGTAAATTGGTTGGTATTATCACAAACCGTGATATGCGTTTTATCTCTAATTACGATACTCCAATTTCAGAACACATGACTTCTGAAAAATTGGTCACTGCTCCAGTTGGAACAGATCTTGAAACAGCTGAAAGTATTCTCCATGAGCATCGTATTGAAAAGCTACCTCTAGTTGATGAAGAAGGTCGTTTGTCAGGACTCATTACTATTAAGGATATCGAAAAAGTTATCGAGTTTCCTAATGCAGCTAAGGATGAGTTCGGTCGTCTTTTGGTAGCAGGTGCTGTAGGGGTTACTTCTGATACCTTTGAACGTGCAGAAGCTCTCTTTGAAGCAGGCGCAGATGCTATTGTCATTGATACTGCACATGGTCATTCAGCAGGTGTTCTTCGTAAAATTGCTGAAATTCGTGCCCACTTCCCAGACCGTACTTTGATTGCAGGAAATATTGCAACAGCTGAAGGTGCGCGTGCACTTTATGAAGCAGGTGTCGATGTCGTTAAAGTAGGTATCGGACCAGGTTCTATTTGTACAACACGTGTGGTTGCGGGTGTAGGTGTTCCTCAAGTCACTGCTATTTACGATGCAGCTAGTGTTGCGCGTGAATACGGAAAAACAATCATTGCTGATGGCGGTATCAAATACTCAGGTGATATTGTAAAAGCTCTTGCAGCAGGTGGTAATGCTGTAATGCTTGGTTCTATGTTTGCTGGTACTGATGAAGCACCAGGTGAAACTGAGATTTTCCAAGGTCGTAAATACAAATCTTACCGTGGTATGGGATCAATTGCAGCGATGAAGAAGGGATCAAGCGATCGTTACTTCCAAGGTTCTGTCAATGAAGCAAACAAACTTGTTCCAGAAGGAATTGAAGGCCGTGTAGCTTATAAAGGTTCTGCTGCTGATATTGTATTCCAATTGATTGGCGGTATCCGTGCAGGTATGGGTTATACAGGTGCAGAAGACATCCAGGCTTTACATGATAAAGCTCAGTTTGTTGAAATGTCAGGTGCAGGACTTATTGAAAGTCACCCTCATGATGTTCAAATTACCAACGAGGCGCCTAACTACTCAGCTCATTAATAAACATAAAAGTACTTATCTCAGATAAGTACTTTTTGTTTACAGAGATATTTACAATAAGTTTACAACGTATTTACGTGAGTATAGTTGTTAATAAAGGATTTAGGTTGAAAGAATTTACAACTTGTTAGGTGATACTTGTCACATCTGTCAATTACCCAAAAATAGAAAAACAAGTCATTTAATCGACTTGTTTTTCATAAATATTACCATTCTTAACTAAGAAGGTCTTTAAATCAGGTGGTAGGTTACTCAGATGATCAAGTGAAGTTGTCGTCATGAAGGTTTGAACCTCTTCGTCAATACTTTCTAACAGTTTAAGTTGACGGTGGTTGTCAAGCTCACTCATGACATCATCGAGGAGAAGAATAGGAAATTCACCTGTTACTTTTTTTATCAGAGCAATCTCAGCCATTTTTAAAGAAAGAATGAGGCTACGTTGCTGCCCCTGACTACCGAAAGATGCGTTCATGTCATTGATGTAAAATGTCAAATCATCCCTATGTGGACCAACACCAGTGTTCTTTTTGAAGATATCTCTTTTGTGATTTTGCTTTAACGTGGTTAAAAATGATTCGCGAATAACTTTGTTATTTTCCAGTGGGATATTAGATTCGTAGGAGATTTTAAGGCGCTCTATCTGATTTGAGAGATTACTATGATGTCTATCTGCCTCTTCCTCTAATTGCTTGATAAATTCTAGTCTATGTTCGATAACTCGTGCTCCAAAATCGGAAAGCTGTTCATCTAACACTGAGAGGAAATTAATGTCTACATTGTCAGTAGATTTGAGATAGGCATTACGTTGTTTGAGTACATGATTATAACTTGATAAGTCTGAGAGATAAACAGGCTTAATCTGTCCTAAATCAATATCTATAAATTTACGTCTTAGGCTTGGAGATCCCTTTACAAGTTGTAAATCCTCAGGAGCAAATAGCACCACAGTCATGTGACCGATATAATCGGATAATTTAGCTTGTTTGAGGTGGTTAACCTTTGTTATGCGTCCTTTATTAGATAAACTGATTTCCAGAGGTAGCTTTCCACTATGACGATGCACGATGCCGTTCAGTTTGAGAGTATTTTGTTGAAATTGAATCAGTTCTTTATCTGAACGGGTCCGATGACTACGTGTCAATGCTAGAAAATAGATGGCCTCAAGAATATTTGTTTTTCCTTGAGCATTGCGACCAAGAAAAATATTGAGATGAGGTGAGAAGCTCACAGAGGCTTCAGTATAATTTCTAAAGTGTTGAATATCAATTTTTTCGAGCCACATAGTTAGGTTCCTGGGAAACGAACGGGTTGTCGTTTAGTTTTATTGCTTTCTTTTGACGGATGTGCTTTTTGTTTCTTTTTATTATCCTGATTCATTTTTTTAACAATGGCAGCAACACGTGCTTTTTCAGCGACTTCTTTTTGATGTTCTTCAATTTCATTTGTCGTTGGAGCTACAATCGTTATTTCAAGTTCCTCAGACGGAATGGTAATAACATCTCCATAACGAAGTTTTTTTCCACGACGTTTTTCATCCTCACCGTTGAATAAAACGGTATTATTAGCCAAGAAACCTTTTATAGCTCCGCCACTATGAATGATACTTAATTCTTTTAAAAGTGCCTGCAGTGTGATGTATTCATCAAATAATTTATATTCCATAGTACCTCAACTTTCTCTTGAGATAAGATAGCATAAAAATGGTATAATTGGAAGCATAAACTTTTTAGAGGTTATCAATGAAAATTGCTGATGGTGTCTATGTACACTTCATTCCAACACAAAAATATAAAACTAATCGTATTGTTTTTCGAATGACAGGTTCTTTGAATAAACAAACAATTGCTAAACGAGCCCTAGTTTCACAAATGTTGGCTACAGCCAATCAGACGTATCCAACAGTACAGTCTTTTAAAGAGAGACTAGCTTCTCTTTATGGAACACAGTTGTCAACTAGAGTGTCAACTAAAGGATTGACACATAGCGTTGACATCGAGTTGACATATCTGAAAGATGCTTTTATCCCTACGAATGAAGGATTATTTTGGGAAGTGCTAGGATTTTTGAAAGAGTGTCTTTACAAGTCACTGTCAAGGGTAGCTCAATACCAAAATAAAGTATTTGAAATAGAAAAACAAAATTTAATGACCTACCTGGATGTCGACACAGAGAATAATTACTATTACAGTGAAGTTAAGGGAAGAGAGCTTTATTTTGTAAACGAGGGATTGAAGGTTCCCAAATATGGCCAACCAGAACTTGTTGAAGCAGAAACCTCGTTTACAGCTTATCAAGAATTTCAAAGCATGTTGACAAGAGATCGTATTGATATCTTTATGGTTGGAGAATTTGATGATTATCAAGTACTCCAAGCGTTACATCGTTTTCCTTTGGAGGGACGTCAAGTTGATTTACAGTTTAGCTATAGTCAACCTTATGTCAACGTTGTGAAAGAAAAGATAGAACCTAGACAGAGTAGTCAATCTATTTTACAGCTAGGGTACCAATTTCCGTATCAATATGGAGATAAAGATTACTTTGCTTTAATTGTATTCAATGCCATGTTTGGTGAATTTGCCCATTCAGCTTTATTTACAACACTTAGAGAAAAGGAAGGGTTAGCTTATTCAATTAGTAGCCAATTTGATATCTTTACAGGTTTACTGGAAGTTTACGCTGGAATTGAAAAATCTAATAGAAATCAGGCTATGCGAGGAATTAGTAGAGAGTTGAATTACATTAAATTAGGACGTTTTTCAAGTTCTCTCCTGAATCAAACCAAAAAAATCATACGAATGAATGCCCTACTCTCTGAAGATCATGCCTTAACATTAGTGGAACAACGTTTTAATGAGGTGATTTTTGGTGATAAAAGTCTTTCATTGGAGAATTGGATAGATGAGATTGAGAAGATTACTAAAAAAGATGTTTGCCGTGTAGCGCGTCAAGTTAAGCTACAGAGTTTGTTCTTTTTAGAAGGAGTGTCTTAGAATGGCTGCTTTGAAGAAACGTTATTATCAAAAAATTGATGAAGAAGTTTATTCAGCAATTTTAGATAGTGGTATGTCTTTATCAATCATTAAGAAAAAAGGATTTGTAGAAAAAGCCGCCTTTTTGTCAACAAATTTTGGGGCGCTAGATAATCACTTCTATATTGATGGTGAGTTACAATCTTACCCTGCAGGTATTGCTCATTTTCTTGAACACAAGCTATTTGAGGATGAGCAGGGAAGGGATGTGACATTGGATTTTGTCAAGCTTGGAGCTGATGTCAATGCTTTTACAACCTTGGAGAAGACAACATATTATTTTTCTACCCTTGACCACTTTGAGGAGTCTTTAGAGCTTTTATTAAAGTTTACATCGAGCTTTACAAGTTCTGAAGATGCTGTCAACCATGAAAAAAGAATTATTGAACAAGAAATAAATATGTATCAGGATGATCCTGATTATAGAGTATATCTGGGTTGTTTACAAAGTTTGTATCCTAATACTATATTAGGTCAAGACATTGCTGGAAGTGTTGATAGCATTGAAGAAATTACTGTAAAGGACTTAAAAGATAATTTTGATTGCTTTTACAGACCAGCAAACTGTCATCTCGTCTTAGTGGGCGATTTTGATGTTGAAAATATTATACAATTGTCTGCTTTGTTAATTGCTTGGTTATCAGCATTCTGCTTTTGCTATTTTTTTCTTTACGAGGAACGACTTGAAACTCTACGAGGAATGATCGTTTCTTCGTAGAGAAACTGGGTATATCTCGTAGAGAAATTCATTGAAGTTTTATAAGATGTGACATTTTGAGTGCGCTATGAAAAATTGCACTATAATATATTGTAAATAAAAATGAGGTGTATTTATCATATAAGTCCTATTGCCGCATTGTATTTTGTCAGATTTGTGCTTTTATGAATTGCTTTCCAAGCTTTGTGTCCGATTTGTGGCTCAAGATATTCCCAAAAGGTTTTCATTTTATTGAGCAACTGATCTTCTCCTCCTTGCAAACGTTTTTCATAACCGGACAATACGATTTTGTGTGCTGCAAACAGCTTCTCTTTCATATCTTCAGCAGAGAGGTGTTTCTTCTCTTTATATTCTATCGCCAGAGCGGGGTTGGCCAATAATCC
>OHLH01001353.1_pt1 | contig 12456 bp, 9 predicted proteins | sample 1569061 | NCBI WGS metagenome assembly OHLH01 (sample SAMEA3879603, study PRJEB24766) | human gut metagenome | biome: human-associated habitat; feature: feces | place: USA | collected 1985/1987
TAAATCAAGGACGTGGTACCGTACAGGTAGCATTCAACACGGTATATCCCGGCCCTAACGGTATCGGTGGTGTAACTGTAGATGGTTCTACCTCGGATATGCAAATTACAACTGACAAGAAAGGTAACGTTAACTGCCAGTTCAGTATTCAGGGTATCGGTATCTCTGCACAGATTTTCATTTCGCTGACTAACGGTGGAAACAATGCTACCGTAACCATCAGCCCGAATTTCAACTCCAATACGATGACGCTGACTGGTAATCTCGTTCCATTAAGCCAATCCAGCATCTTTAAAGGACGTTCTTGGTAAAGCCCTTTACAATATATATATTTCCACTCCGCTGCAAATTGCCAGAAATGTGTACATTTGCAGCGGAGTTTTTATATTTTTGCATCCAAATATGAGAGAATTTATCATTGCAGACAACCAGGACATCACCAAAGCAGGTATGATGTTTCTACTCAGTAGTCAGAAAGACACAGCCTTGTTACTGGAAGCAGATAACAAAGCCGAATTAGTTCAGCAACTGCGTCTGCATCCGCAAGCAGTAGTGATACTGGACTATACGTTATTTGATTTTTCTGGTGCGGATGAGTTAATTGTCCTGCATGAGCGTTTTAAAGAAGCAGACTGGCTCCTTTTCTCTGATGAATTGAGTATGGAATTTCTCCGACAAGTATTATTCAGCAGTATGGCTTTCGGAGTAGTGCTAAAGGATAATTCAAAAGAAGAAATACTATCGGCATTGCAATGCGCTTCGCGAAAAGAACGTTTTATCTGTAATCATGTCAGTAATCTATTGCTGTCCGGCAGCAATGCATCTCCCGTACGCCACACGCTGAAAGATGATTTACTGACACCTGCCGAACGAAGTGTACTGAAAGAAATTGCTCTGGGAAAGACTACGAAAGAAATTGCGGCGGAGAAGAATCTTAGCTTTCATACGGTAAACAGCCACCGCAAAAACATATTTCGTAAATTAGGAGTGAATAATGTGCACGAAGCGACAAAATATGCTATGAAGGCAGGAATTGTGGATTTAGTGGAATACTATATATAAAAAGACTATTCAAATGCCAATCTCTCCACTGCCGATACATATTCGGGAAGCTTCATCATATACGACACCGAATTGTCCGGGAGCAATACCCTGCAAATTTTCAGAAGATACAATACGATAGATTTCCCCTTCCCGTATCAGTTTTCCTTTCATAAATTCCGGTGTATGGCGGATTTTAAAAGTTACATCGACTTCCTGATTATGTAACCAGGGATTTTCTGTAATGAAATGAAAATCATGAATCTTAAATTCACGCCCGTACTGCCATTGGGTGTCATATCCCCGTGAGACATAAAGAACATTTGCCTCAACATCTTTCCGAATGACAAACCAAGGACCACCACTCAATCCCAATCCTTTGCGCTGTCCGATGGTGTGAAACCAATATCCTTTGTGAGTGCCAATCCGTTTTCCTGTTTCCATTTCAATGATATCCCCTTCTTTTTCACCCAAGAAACGGCGGAGGAACTCATTATAGCAGATACCTTGACTGTCCTTGCGTTGTGCACTGGGCAGTTTGGCAATGCGGGCGATATCCCTGACCTCATTCTTCATCAGACCTCCCAAAGGGAACATCAGTTTTGAAATTTGCAGATAATCTATTTGTGCCAGGAAATCTGTTTGGTCCTTGACGGGGTCTTGTGCGGTTCCCAGCCATATTTTCCCGTCTTTTTCAAGAATACTGGCGTAATGTCCGGTAGCTGTCTTGTCATATAAATGCCCTGCTTCCTGCTCAAAACATCCGAATTTGATGAGCTTGTTGCACATTACATCCGGGTTGGGAGTAAGACCGCGTTTCACTTTATCGATGGCGTATGCCACTACATTATCCCAGTACTGTCGGTGCAGGTCAATGATATTCAGGCTCAGACCGTATTTGCGGGCGGTGGCGGTACATAGTTCAATGTCCTCTTCTGCCGTGCAGGTGAGATCTTCGTCACCGTCCATTCCGATTTTAATATAGAAAAGATCCGGTTTGTATCCTTGTTCGCAGAGGAGATGTACGACAACCGCGCTGTCTACTCCTCCTGAAATTAATGCAGCTATGTTCATCTCATTTTATGATAATGGGTATTCTTCAAAAGCATAAAGCACGGTAGACAAATATCGTTCCCCCGTATCGGGCAAGATTACTACAATTTGTTTTCCTTCATTTTCGGGGAGTTTGGCTAGTTCCAATGCGGCATAGGCAGCTGCTCCCGAAGATATTCCGACCAATAACCCTTCCGTCAGAGAGAGTTCGCGTCCTGTGCGGATGGCGTCATCGTCTTTCACCCGGATTATCTTGTCTACTAATTTTTCATTGTAGGTATGAGGGATAAATCCGGCCCCGATACCTTGTATCTTGTGCAGTCCCGGATTTCCTCCCGAAAGGACGGGGGAGTTATCCGGCTCTACAGCTACAATCTGTATATGGGGATTCTGTTTTTTTAATCCTTCCGCTACTCCGCTTAAAGTGCCGCCTGTACCGACTCCGGCAACAAAGATGTCTACCTTTCCGTCCGTGTCGTTCCATATTTCCTGTGCAGTGGTACGTGCATGGGCGGCGGGATTCGCCGGGTTTTCGAATTGTCCCAGAATGACGGCTCCCGGAGTCCGGTCACGCAATTCCTCCGCTTTTTCTATGGCTCCTTTCATTCCTTTTGCACCTTCGGTCAGTACCAATTGTGCTCCCATGGCTTTTAACAGGTTCTGGCGTTCCTCGCTCATGGTTTCGGGCATGGTCAGTATGGCTTTGTAACCTTTCACGCTGGCAACCCATGCTAACCCTACGCCGGTGTTGCCGCTGGTTGGTTCAATGATAACCGCTCCGGGTTTCAAGATTCCTTTGGCTTCTGCATCCTCTATCATTGCCAGGGCTATACGGTCTTTTACACTTCCTCCGGGATTGAAGTATTCCAGTTTGGCAATTATTTGCGCTTTCGCATCGTGTTTTTTACTAAGGCGTGACAGTTCCAACAAGGGAGTTCCTCCGATGAGTTCGGTCAATTCTTTTTTTATTCTTGCCATAATCTTTTCATTTAGTGGGTTCTGATTTTATAATGCAAAGATAGGGGAAGATGTTCATGGCGGAAATACCCTATTTAGGGTATATTTTATAGTGTTGTCTCCTGAATAATTCACTATCTTTGTCCGGAATTAACAAGTCTAATCTATGATGATAACAAGAAATTTTATTGGGGTACTAGCCCTTTGCTTGTGTGCATTGGCAGCTTGCACATCTTCAAAAGAGTCGAAAAAGACGCTGACTGTCCTTTCATGGAATGTATGGCATGGCGGTCATTCAAAAACTTATTCCGGAAAAGGGTGTGAGGGAACTATTGATATTCTGAAAAAAAGTGAGGCTGATGTGGTCTTGATGATTGAAACTTATGGAGCTGCCCCGATGGTAGCCGACTCATTGGGATATTCGTACAATCTCATTTCTGATAATCTTTCTATTTATAGCCGTTATCCCATTATTCGGAAATATGCTTTTGCCGACAGCATAAGTACCTTTAATTTTGGCGGAGTGATGATAGATGTGGATGGGAAACCCGTCCGTGTTTTTAATACTTGGTTGCATTATCTTCCTGATATGCGTTTGGTCCCGACGGATAAATCCAAGGAAGAAATATTGGCTTGGGAGATGGAGGGAACACGTGATGAGGAAATACATAAGATTTTGTCTGTTCTTCAACCCTTGTTGGCAGAGGCCGACAGTATTCCAATTATAATGGGCGGTGATTTTAACGTGCATTCTCATCTGGATTGGACGGAAGCTACCCGTAACCTGTATCTTCATGGTGGTGCAGTGGTGGATTGGCCTGTTTCCATTGCTATGGAAGAGGCGGGATTTAAAGATAGTTTCCGTGAGATGAACCCCAATCCGGTGGCCAATCTGGGAGTAACGTGGCTGACAGATGCGGATTCGTTGGAAACCGAGTGTCGTATGGACCGCATTGATTTTATTTATTATCAGGGAAAAACCATTCAGGCGATAGCATCTGAGTGTTATGACAATAGTTTGGGTAAAACTTTTACTTTTAAAGGAGAAGATTTTTTCTATCCTTCAGATCATGGTTTTGTCCTTTCGAAATTCGAACTTGATTAAAATAAGAGTTGATAAAAATAGATATTCATGAAAAAGACCTTTTTATTATCGTGCCTGATGTTGGCCGCAATGCCGGTGATGGCTGCTTACACGGGCCATGTATATGTAGATAAAAACAAGAATGGCGTATTTGACCAAAGTGAAAAACCGCTGGCGGGCATCAAAGTATCCGATGGCTTGAATGTGGTTGAAACGGCTGCCGACGGTAGTTTTACTTTACCCGGTCATGAGCGTGAACGTTTTATTTTCATTACCACTCCTTCGGGGTATAAAACATTTAACCGTCATTATCATAAAATAGAAAAGAAACAGTCCGGTTATGATTTCGGTTTGATCCCTTACAGTGGACGGATTCGTAAAGACGGCTCCCACAGGTATATTCATATTACTGATACAGAGATATTTAATACGGAAAACCATGCAGACTGGGTGAATAATGTGCGTGACTATGCCAGGAATGAACAGGCGGCTTTTATCATTCATACCGGGGATATCTGCTATGAAAAAGGCTTGAAGGCTCATATCAAACTGATGAATACGGAAAATATGGACTGTCCTGTCTTCTATTGCATCGGAAATCATGATTTGGTAAAGGGGAAGTATGGCGAAGAACTTTTTGAAAGCATTTATGGGCCGGTATATTATTCTTTTGATGCAGGTAATGTGCACTATGTTGTTACGCCGATGCCCGGAGGAGACCATGCTCCAGGCTATACTTCCGATGACGTCTGTCGTTGGTTGAAGAACGACCTGGCTCATATCCGCCCCGGAACTCCTGTTGTTGTTTTCAATCATGATTTGCTGACATACGAAGATACCTTTATTTTTAAGAGCAAGAATGCCGGAAGCATTAATCTGAATGAGTACAACTTGAAAGCATGGGTATATGGTCATTGGCATATTAACTATATGAAGAAACAGGGAGATGTTTACAGTGTTTGTACCTCTTCATTGGATAAAGGAGGCATAGATCATTCCACTACTGCTTTTCGTGTGATGCACGTAGATAGTAAAGGAGATTTCACTTCCGAGCTCCGTTATACCTATTTGGACAAGAATATCTGTATCGCTTCGCCTGCCGGAGTGATGGCTTCGGGTGTTCTTCCGGTAGCTGTCAATGTGTATTCTTCCGTGTCACCGGTGAAAGAAGTGCTCTATACCTGTTTGGCCGACGGAAAACCTGTGCTGAAAAACAAGCGATTGCTGCAAAGTACTGACTGGTCATGGAACGGGGAGCTTCCCTTGTCTCATAAATATGTGGGTAAGGAACTTACTTTGCGGGTAACAGCCCGTTTTAATAACGGAGAGATAGCTAAGGCAGAAAGCAATTTTGTCTGCCGGACTGAAAAGGTGGCTCCTTTGTTTTCTGCTGATTGGGATAATCTGTTAGGCAATGCGAAACATTCCGCCCCCGTTTCCGCTCCATTGAATTTGCCTTTGCAGCTGGCATGGACTAACAATGTCGGAGCTAATCTTTATATGACTTCTCCACTGATACACAAGGGAAAAGTAATTGTTGCCTCTGTGGATGAGGATCTGAAAGGTGCAGGCCATGTGTATGCTTTGAATGGGAAGGACGGTACAATTCTTTGGAGTTGTCCTGTTCGTAATTCTATTAAAAACTCCATTGCAGTTGATAGTGGCATTGTGTTTGCCCAGGATGCCCAAGGCTTTTTGTATGCCATTGATACCGAAACCGGCAAGTTATGTTGGGAAAAGCAATTGCCTGTAAATGGTTTACCAGCCCTCATAGACGGACTGGTGGCCGATGAAGGAATGGTTTATGCAGGAACAGGAAAGGGACTTTGTGCTTTTGAAGCCCGGACGGGCAAACAGCTCTGGAGAAATGAAGGTTGGGGACAAGGAGAAGGGACTACGAGCACGCTGACTTTGGGGAATGGTTTGCTGATTGGTTCCGCACAGTGGAATGCACTTTATGGCAATGATGCCCAAACAGGTGAGAAACTTTGGGCGGCCAGTGACAACGGGTTGCGTAATCGGGGGGCATCTCCTGCCATGCATGGTGCCTTGTTGTATCTGATCTCAGATAAGTCTTTCTTTATATTAGAGGCTGCTACCGGAAAAGTGATAGTCCGTAAACCATTACCTTATAATGTGGACGTTACTTCTACTCCTTTACTCACTGACAAGGAGATTATCTTTGGTTCTGCACAGAAAGGGCTGATAGCCTTGGATAGTGAGACATTGGAAGAAAAATGGACTTGTCCTGTGGGGGATGCTTTGGTTTATACCTGTCCCTATAGTCGTCAATCTTCCGCTACCATTGAAACCAGTGCGGTATGGGCGGGAGATATTGTTTATGTAGCCGCTTCGGACGGTACGGTATACGGAATTAATAAAGAGGATGGCAAGGTGGTATGGAAACATGCTACAGGAGCTCCTATGTTCGGGTCGGTAGCCCTGTCGGGTAATGCATTGGTGGTTTCGGACTTTGGTGGAAATGTTTATTTGTTCTGTAAGTAGAAGATTCGATTAAAATAGTATGATTATAGAAGAAAGAGTAGAACGTAGTCAATATGTCAAGTTGATAACTTGGATAGTTTCTTTTATTATTCTTATGGCCGGAATAGTATTTCCTGTCCTAATACTTTGGGTAAATCAGGATATGATGTCAAAGGTTATTGGTGCCTCCGTTTTATGTCTTATCTTTTTTACTTTGATTTTTACTGTTGCCTATCAACCACGGAAACTTATCTTGTCAGAAACGCATATAATTATGGAACGTATATTGGGGCAGGTGTATATCTCTTATTCCGATATAACTGATATTTCCTTATACCATAGGGAAAATGTAGCAGAAATTCGTATTTTCGGCATAGGTGGATTAGGTGGGTATATAGGAAAATTCTATAATAGTAAAATAGGGTTTTATACAGCATATGTAGGAGATTATAGTCAAGCCTTTTTGATTAAAATAAATAATAGGGAAAAATATGTAATGAGTTGTCGGCATGCCGAAAAGATAGTGGAGGAAGTAAAGTCGCGGTTGAAGCAATAAGAAAATCTTATGTATTCGTTAACATTTCCGATTCCAAATCTTGCGATTGCTACCTTTGGCAGTGACACCTGGATGTCTTTGTCGAACTGGAAGAAGCAGACCTGTTTATCATGTTTGATATTCGGGAAATTTTGGAGAAGAGTTGTGAGTGTAAGATTGATGTGTTTCATTTGCGTGACAATCTTCGTGATTTACTTCTTAAAAGAATAGAGCAGAATGGAATTTACGCTTAAAGAGGAAATCATAGATAAACAGAACTTGATAATCGCATCTATAGGTATCATTCAGGTAGTTGTAAAGAATATCATTCGGTGTAGTTAAATAACCATAAAGTCTGCCCGGAAATACTTCCGGGCAGAATCATTACTGTACCTTTGTTCCCATAAAATATATACAGGCCGTGAGGCCTAATTTAATTATTTCACATGACATTTAAAGAATTAGATCTTATAGAGCCTATTTTGAAGGCTTTACAACAAACCGGCTATACAACGCCGACCCCCATTCAGGAACAAGCAATTCCTGTATTATTAAAAGGTAAAGATTTGCTGGGATGCGCCCAGACAGGAACAGGAAAAACAGCAGCGTTTGCTATCCCCCTTATACAACGACTTTATCAATCAGACCATAAAAAAGGTATCAAAGCATTGATACTCACCCCGACGCGTGAGCTTGCTATACAGATAGGCGAGAACTTTGACCAATATGCCGGATATACCGGAGTGAAGCATGCCGTCATTTTCGGTGGAGTGCCCCAAAAGGCGCAAGTTGATGCTTTGAAACGAGGTGTGCAGGTATTGATTGCCACTCCCGGACGTTTGCTTGATTTGCAGTCGCAAGGCTGTATTTCATTGAAGGGGTTGGAGTATTTTGTATTGGATGAGGCAGACCGTATGCTCGATATGGGCTTCATACACGATATCAAGAAAGTATTGAAACTGATTCCTGCCCGGCGACAGACTTTGTTTTTCTCGGCTACCATGCCTTCTGAAATAGAGAAGCTGGCAGATTCCATGTTGACTAATCCGGAGAAGATAGAGGTGACTCCAGTTTCATCTACTGTTGATACTATCCGGCAGAGTGTTTATTTTGTAGAGAAGAAGGAAAAGAAGGACTTGTTGCTGCATTTGCTGAAGAATCCTGAGATAGAGTCAGTGTTGATTTTTACCCGTACCAAGCATGGTGCGGATAAATTGGCGAGGATTTTGAACAAGAGTGAGATCGGGGCGGAAGCTATTCATGGAAACAAATCGCAGAACGCACGCCAAAGGGCGTTGACAAACTTCAAGGATCATACCACAAGAGTGCTGATAGCCACAGATATTGCAGCCAGAGGCATTGATGTGAACCAGCTTTCTCACGTTATCAACTATGAGCTGCCCAATATATCGGAAACTTATGTGCACCGCATCGGTCGTACCGGGCGTGCCGGACACGACGGAATAGCCATCTCTTTTTGTGAATCGGAAGAATTGCCTTATTTAAAGGATATCCAAAAACTGATAGGACTACAGATTCCTGTTGTGAAAGACCATCCTTGGGTGACCGTGGAAGGGGAAAAAGCGCAGGCCGGCAAGACCGAAGAACTGAAAGAAAAAGCAAAAGCCAATAAGGTGTACCGGGGCAGCAAAAGCAATGGTGATTATTGGCGCAGGAAGAAACAGGCTCAAAGCAGACAAGGGCAAGGCAGGCAGAGTTCGGATAGAAAGGCTTCCGGCAGACAAGGATAAAGAATAACTTGTCTGCGTTTCATTATAAAATAGTTTATACTTGTTTTTATAACCTGTTTAAACTGAATGCATTTATTAATGCAGAAGAGTTCCCCGCTTTCCATCTGTTTGGAAAACGGGGAACTCTTCTGATATCTTGTGGTATTCTTTCACCGGTTTATCAAACTTTTGCATTATTCGTTGTTTATGCGGCTTTTCCTCATTTAACTTTATTGTAGGGTTTAGTGATAGTATAGGAATAGCTAATTCTTTTTGACCGTAAGAGTAAGCCTTTTTGAAAGGATGTGTTCTATCTCCATAGCCTTTGGAGTTATCTCCCAAGCTTATGGAGATAACTCCAAAGGCTATGGAGTTAACTCCGCAAGCTTGGGAGATAGAACATAAAAGGAAGAAAACGCTTAATGATTAAAAAGAAAGATTTTAATAATAAGAAAAAAGGATTGCATTTCATTTCAAGTCTTCAATAATCTTCTCCATATCCACAGGTTGCAGTCGGTCATAGACTTTCTATCATTATTACAGGGAGCAATCCATAGGCGCCTACACACCACAGACAGTCCGGAAAGAACTTACCATCGGGAGTTGTTTCTCCTGCTTCTATTCCCAATATCCGTTTAAATTCTTCCGGTAGTTTTTCGGAACCACGTACACGGCAGACCGTTCCCATGCATACGGAGATGGGATGTTTTTCCTTTGGGGATCATGACAAAGAACGTATAGCAAGCAACCATGCCATACACTTTCTATACGGGCATGTTCAGTTTGCGGGCGATGATACGTTACATCTCTTCAGGCTGGTTCCCATGCTTATTGCCAATCTTTCCGTTTTCTTCATGATTGCTTGTAATTTACAGGTGGGGCGTATTTTCATGGGCATAAGAATTAGTGTGTTGCAAAGATCGGAAAATGTCCGGGTTGATAAAGGAAGAGTGGAAAATATGAAAAAAAAGAAGCCCGGTCCGTTTGGTGGTGAACGGACCGGGCTTTACAATCAATTTGTCAACCATTTATAGCCAATGGGAACTGCTGTGCCTCCATCGGACCTTTAGAATTGTGCGACAGGGCGTGTGGCGTAGTTGCTGGCTTTACTGTTGGCAACTATCGCACCACTTACAAAATTCAGATGCCAGGCGGATTCTGCCGAGTGTTCGGAAGAAGACCAGTACGCTTTGCGTGCAAAATCATTGAAACAATCTTGTTTGTCTTTGCAAATGATTCCGGCTTTTTGAAGTTCCCACAACAAAGTCAACTCGCCTGCCGACGGTAAATACCATTCACCTGCCGATTTGCCGCTGGTACTGTATTGGTAGCAGTAGCCTCCTGCCGGGTAGCTGGAAGAACTTTTACCGAGGTAGGCGGTGTGAGCCTTTCCATTGAAGTCGCTGATGGCTCCTTCTGACACCCAGGTGGCAGGTTGTCCGGTTTCAACATGAATGGTTGCCCCCTTGATACGTTCCTCGTCCTTATCGGAGAAGAAAGAATCGGCGGTTCCGTTATAATAAGGGAGGACACCGCTTGTCAATGTGCCGTCGGCGGTGGTATAGTTTTCGATGCCTTCTATATCTTCTGCTTTGCTGATCCATTTGGTACTGGACTGGTTGTCGCCTAATGCCACGATGCGTCCGAATGGAGAAGTGGACAGGGTGGGCGAGAGATTGCCGTCCGCATCATCCAGGGCATAGACAATACCGATGCAGGTTTTATTCTCATTCTTCTCGCTGGAGAAAGTAGCGTCGCTATAGTAATAATCGCCTACCTTGGCAGAAGGTAAAAGAGTGCAAGTGAGTGCCGGAGCTTCGTATACTTTGCCTTTCTCCAATTTGATGGTTGTCGAAGTAGCTGCCTCATACACTTCACCGGTGGTGGTAACAAGAGTGAAATGCAACTGTGCTTCGGAAGGGAAGAAGGAGATGTAGGTGGTTCCGGAAATACCGGCTTTGTTTTTAATAGTGATATTTCCTGTTTGGGTACTGCTGAACTCTCCGTTTTTTAGTTTCATAACGGCACTGGAGTAGAGGGTTCCGGCAGTGGCGGTTATGGTAATTCTTGTGATGTTGTTCAAAGGACTGCCACCGTTGACGGTGAACTGGAATTTACCGATAGTGACCAAACTGGTCATTTCGCAGGCGGAAGAGCCTGTGGTTTCGTTCATGCCGGCTTTACATTGTGCCCATAAGTAATCATAATTTGTTATACCTGCCAGTGTTCCGTCCTGTCCGCTCAGGTTGAGGGTTTGGGTCAGGGTGTCACTGCTGTTCGCGGTGATGGCTGCCGCCGGGTAAAATACGGCAATTTCATTCTCATTCTTTACTAGTGTCGAAAGATCGCCCGTAAAGGTATCAGAAGAGTCAGTTTCTCTTGTGAGAATCGTTTTGGGAACACCGCTGGAACCGGTTTTCATTACGGCCAGTTGGCTGTTGGCGTCCCAGTTGCCTTGCAGGATGCCTGTATCCTCTGCATCTGAAGAACGGGGAGACAGAGATGCTGTGAGAGAAAAAGGAACGGTGGAGGTTGTCGTAACTTGATCGTCGTCATCGCTACACCCCAACATGCATAGAGCGATGCCCAAACAGAGAATAGTTGTTGTCTTTTTCATCATCGTTTTCGTTTTGCTGTTTTATGATTAAAACTTGAATGGTATTTATTATTTAATTTTAGATAGCAAAGGTAAATGTTCTCGGTCGATTTTTCTAATCTATTCGGCGAAAGCTGTTTTTTTTTCGATAAATTAGGGGAATAAGGGGAAATTTGAGGAGATGGCAGGGGGGGTCATTGTCTCCCTGTTTAAATTCTCATTGAAAATCATAGTTTTTTGTTGTTTTGAATGAAGGGAATTGTATGAATGAAAATTTAAACAGGGATTTTTATGGAAACTTTTTAGTTTTCTTTGCCTTTTTGATCGGGATATAGTGACTGGTAATAATTGATTCGTTCTGTCCATGGACGGTATTCAAAAGGATAAACGTGTTGTTGCTCTGCCCATCGTGTCCATTTGTTTTCTAATTCTTTTGCTTTTAAAGGAAATTGTTCGGAAAGATCTTGTGTCTCAAAAGGATCGGTGGTGAGGTGAATCAATTCCCAAGGCTGTCTGCCGTTGGCACGTACTAGTTTCCAACCGTCAGACAGGATGGCGCATGAGGTCTGATGTTCAAAGAAAAGATCGCGCGGCTGTATTTTTTGTTTTCGTATAGCCGGCAGGAGACTGGTTCCGGCCAATTTCACTTTTTGATTGTGAAACGTGTCGGGGTAATGTGCGGAAGCAATATCCAGGCAGGTGGGAAAAATATCAATGATATGACTGGGTTCCCGACAGATACTGCCTTTTTCTGTCTGGCTTTTGCTTCTTCCGTCTGTAAGGATGAGAGGGGAACTGGTTCCTCCTTGGAATACCCATTGTTTGTAACTGCGATAGGGGGTATTGCTTAAATCAGCCATCAGCTGTTTGATGAATCCCCCTTCACTGGTAGAGCCGTTGTCGCTCATAAACAGAAACAGGGTATGTTCATACATTCCTTTGTCTTTTAAGGTCTGTATTACCTTTCCTATGCGCT
>OHLH01001355.1_pt1 | contig 12449 bp, 12 predicted proteins | sample 1569061 | NCBI WGS metagenome assembly OHLH01 (sample SAMEA3879603, study PRJEB24766) | human gut metagenome | biome: human-associated habitat; feature: feces | place: USA | collected 1985/1987
CGTCACCGCATCCAAATTCGACTTTAATACCTCGATCCTCATTCTGGTATTCGTCGTTCTGGGCGGTCTTGGAAATATCTGGGGCTCGATCATCGCCGCTGCACTTTTAACCGTGCTTCCTGAGCTTCTGCGCTCCATGAACGACTACCGGATGCTCATCTATGCGATCCTGCTGATCGTTATGATGATCTTCAACAATTCCGGCGCAAAGAAACGTTTAACGGAATATTTCAGCGCACAGAAGGAAAAACGGACTGCGAAAAAGGCAGCTGGAAAGGGGGTAAACTGATATGGCAACTCTCGAAGTAACCGGACTCGGTATTTCCTTCGGCGGTCTGCGGGCCGTTGATGATCTTACCATGTCCTCTTTCGATCATTGAAGGAATTACTGCCTTTGATACGATGAATGGTGCGTTAAGATCTACGTCGATAACCTGTCTGAACTCAGCAGCTGTCATCTCGCACATAGGAATTCTCTTAATGATACCAGCGTTGTTTACGAGGATATCGATTGGTCCAACTTCCTTTGTGATCTTCTCTACAGTAGCGTTAACAGCTTCTTCGTTAGTAACGTCGCAAACATATCCGTGAGCGTCGATACCAGCTTCCTTATAAGCTGCTAATCCCTTATCTACTAATTCCTGCTTAATATCGTTGAAAACGATTTTTGCACCAGCCTTAGCCATACCACTAGCGATAGCGAAGCCGATACCATATGATGCACCAGTTACAAATGCAATCTTACCTTCAAGTGAAAAATTAACTGACATTTTAATTCTCCTTTTCCTAATAATAATTTATAAATGAAACCCTCTACAGGTTACATTCCTTAGTAAAATATGTACTGACGGATTACTTTAAATCCTTCATGTCTACCCAGTCCATATCATCGAAATCCTGGTTTTCTCCAGCCATTCCCCAGATAAATGCATATGCATGTGTAGCTGATGCTGAATGAATTGACCAGCTTGGTGAAATAACTGCTTCTTCACTTCTCATGATGATATGACGAGTTTCTGTTGGCTCACCCATGTAGTGAACAACGATATCTTCTTCTGGAATCTCGAAGTAAAAATAAACTTCCATTCGTCTGTCATGTGTATGACATGGCATTGTATTCCATACGCTTCCTGGCTCAAGAGTTGTGATACCCATCTCTAACTGGCATGTCTCAACCTGACCTGGTAAAATATACTTTCTGTTAAGACGCTTATTACATCCTTCAACAGAACCAAGCTGAAGCTTGAACTCATCCTTGATATCCTTTTCTGGATCAATAAATACTGTAGGATATGTCTTATGTGCTGGTGTTGAGTTAAAGTAGAACTTAGCTGGCTTAGAAGAATCCTCGCTCTTGAACTTAATCTCCTTAGAACCCATACCAATATAAAGACCATCTCTATATTTAAACTTATATTCAGTACCATCAACGATAACTGAACCGTTGCCACCTACATTAAAGATACCCATCTCACGTCTCTCAAGGAAATATGCTGCCTTAAGCTCAGAACCTGCCTCAAGTGTAAGTTCCTTATTAACCGGCATACATCCGCCTACGATAATACGATCAATCTGGCTGTAAACAAGCTTGAAATCATCAGCTGGGAAAAGATTCTGGATAAGAAAATCATTTCTCAGTCTTTCTGTATCATAACCCTTTACATCTCTTGCGTTAGCACCCTGTCTTACTTCCATCGTAACTCTCCTTTTCAATTCACAAACCTAGGGCAAAGCCCCGTTTGGTGTTTATAATACCACAAAATCCAATTATTTACAACTATTAACCAACTATTCCCTTTATAAGTACATTTTTTTCGACAAATTCTCGCGAAAATGTATACGCATCCTTAATCATTGTTTCTGCTTCTTTAGTCTTTTCTGCATTATCACAGTAAATTCTTGCTATCACATCACCTTTGCTGACTTTGTCGCCTATTTTCTTAGAAAGCACAACTCCAACTGATAAATCAATCACATCGTCCTTGGCTGCCCTTCCGCCTCCAAGAATCATTGAAGATTTTCCTATAAGCTCAGACTGGATTGACTGGATGTATCCATCGCTATCTGCACACACCTCTGTTATTGTATCAGATACCTTTAACTTATCTGTGTTATATACTGCGTCAGGGTCTCCACCCTGTGCTTTAACGAATTCTGCCATCTTGTCCAACGCACTTCCGTCACTTATTACTCTCTCCAATTCTTTTCTTACAGTTTCTTTATCAAGGTCATCTCTTGCAGCAAGCACCATATATGTTCCAAGATTAAGGACAAGCTTAGTTAAATCCTCTGGTCCTTCACCTTTTAACGTATTGATAGCCTCGATAACTTCAAGTGCATTACCGACTGCATATCCTAACGGCTGGTCCATATCAGTAATAAGTGCTGTTACATTTCTTCCAGCTCCCTTTCCAATACGAACCATCTCCTTAGCAAGACTTACGGCATCAGCCTCATTTTTCATAAATGCGCCACTTCCGGTCTTGACATCAAGAACAATCGCATCAGCACCAGAAGCCAGTTTCTTACTCATAATACTGCTTGCAATAAGCGAAATATTCTCGACCGTTGCCGTAACATCCCTTAGCGCATATATCTTCTTATCTGCAGGTGCAAGATTACCTGTCTGCCCTGTTATTGCAATTCCTATATCATTAACCTGCTTAACAAATGCTTCCTCAGACAGAGAAGTGTTAAATCCCGGAATACTTTCCAGTTTATCAATCGTGCCTCCTGTATGTCCAAGTCCTCTTCCACTCATCTTTGCAACTTTGCCGCCAAGTGCTGCAACCATAGGTGCAAGAACAAGTGAAGTCTTATCTCCAACGCCACCTGTACTGTGCTTGTCTACTTTAATTCCATTAATCCCCGACAAATCCAGCTTATCTCCGCTGTTTTCCATTGCAAGCGTCAGGTTAAGAGTCTCATCATAATCCATATGTCTGAAATATATTGCCATAAGAAGGGCAGAAGCCTGATAATCAGGTATATCCCCCCTGACATAGCCATTAACAAAGAACTCTATCTCTTCTTTAGTAAGCTTTCCACCATCTCTTTTCTTCTCTATAATATCAACCATTCTCATAATGCAGACCTCCTACATAATCTTATTAAGAAAACTCTTTCCTATCTTAACCGGTTCTGTGCCAAATATCTCGGCCAGTGTCTGTGCTATATCAGCATAAGTGTCACCTGTTCCAAGATTAACGCCATGTTTTAAACATTTGCCATATACAAGCAACGGAACATACTCCCTTGTATGGTCAGTTCCCTTATAGGTTGGGTCACAACCGTGGTCAGCCGTAATAACAAGCATATCTGTATCTTTCATAGTGTCTAACACCTGTGCAAGTCTATCATCAAATTCTTCAAGACCTCTGGCATACCCTTTATAATCTCTTCTGTGTCCCCATGTTGAATCGAACTCAACCAGATTAGTATATATAATTCCTTTATTATCCTGCTTCATATAATCAAGTGTTACATCCATTCCATCCTGATTATCATTAGTGTGCTTAGACTCTGTAAGTCCAACTCCGGCAAAAATATCATGAATCTTACCGACTCCGATTACATCAAGCCCTTTATCACGGACTCTGCACAATATATTATCCTCACTTGGCTTTAGTGAGAAATCCCTTCTGTTAGGTGTTCTCTTATAATTGCCATTCTCCCCGACAAAAGGTCGTGCAATAACTCTTGCTACAGCATTCTTTCCTGTAAGGATATGTCTTGCCGTCTCACACATTTCATAAAGTCTTTCTACCGGCACAACATCTTCATGACATGCAATCTGGAAAACTGAATCTCCTGATGTATATACAATTGGTTTTCCTGTCGCAACATGTTCATCACCAAGTTCAGCAATTATCTGTGTTCCTGAAGCCGGCTTATTGCAAAGTATTCCTGGAATTCCTGTCTTTTTAATGAATTCATCAATAATACAGTCTGGAAATCCATCAGGATACACAGGAAACGGATCAGGAGAATATATTCCTGCCATCTCCCAGTGTCCAATTGTCGTGTCTTTTCCTGCAGACACTTCTGCCAGTTTTCCAAAACACCCGATGGGATTATCACAACGCTCAAGGTTATGTGCACCGTCTATATTGCCTATTCCAAGTTTTACCATATTAGGAATATTAAGACCTCCATTAGCCTCTGCAGTATGTCCCAATGTATCTGCACCTTCATCTCCAAACTTAGCTGCATCCCTGGCCTCACCAATTCCAACACTATCTAAAACTATCCATATAATTCTGTTAATATTCATAGCCACGCCTCCCGACAATCTTTAATATATTGTACCACAAAGAATACTTTCTGTATTATTATTTTGCATTTTTGAAAACAAATGTTATAATCACATATACATTGTGTTTTTTATGCAAATGTAATTAATTGAATATACATTTTTAAGGAGAAAATTATATGAGTTTCGAGTTCGTCACAAAGCTTCCTACGCCTACTGAAATCAAAGAACAGTACCCTGTACCAGAAGAAATAAAAACATTAAAAGCTGAAAGAGATGCTGAAATTGCTGATGTTATAACCGGCAAATCAGACAAACTTCTTGTTATTATCGGACCTTGCTCAGCAGATAATGAAACTGCTGTCCTTGATTACACATCAAGACTTGTTAAGGTTCAGGAGAAGATTAAAGACAAAGTTATTATTATTCCAAGAGTTTACACTAACAAACCAAGAACGACAGGCGTAGGTTACAAAGGAATGCTTCACCAGCCAGACCCTGAAAAGAAGCCTGATCTTCTTGCCGGTCTTGTTGCAATCAGAAAAATGCATATTGATGTAATGAAAGAGACACATCTTAGTCCTGCTGATGAAATGCTTTACCCTGAAAACTACTGGTATCTTTCAGATGTTCTTTCATATGTTGCCGTTGGTGCAAGATCAGTTGAAAACCAGCAGCACAGACTTGTATGTTCAGGAATTGATGTTCCAGCCGGAATGAAGAATCCTACAAGTGGAGATTTTTCAGTTATGTTAAATTCTGTAGTTGCTGCCCAGTCTAAGCAGACATTTATATACAGAAACTGGGAAGTTAATACACCTGGAAATCCTCTTACACACACAATATTAAGAGGTGCCGTAAATAAACACGGCCAGACTATTCCTAACTATCACTATGAGGATTTAATAAGACTTTATAACATGTATGCTGCAAGAGATCTTGAGAATCCTGCTGTTATTGTAGATGCTAACCACAGCAATTCAGGTAAGCAGTATCTTGAGCAGATCCGTATCGTCAAGGAAGTTCTTCACAGCTGCCATCACTCTGCTGATGTTAAGAAGCTTGTTAAGGGTGTTATGATTGAAAGTTATATTGAGCCGGGTAACCAGAAGGTTGGCGACGGTGTTTATGGAAAATCAATCACAGACGCATGCCTCGGATGGGCTGAATCTGAAAAGCTTTTATACGATATTGCAGACCTTATTTAAAAACATTTTCATTATGTCGGGATTAATGTAGCTTTCTGCAAATGTTCCGATTAATGTAAGTAACAATGACATACTCACAATAATGACCGTTCTTCTTAAAATGTCAATTCTGTTTAGAAAATAATGACACATAAGGAGAACGGTCATTATATATAACAGATAATGTGGAAACAGCCATACCAAAACCATAACTACTCCCCCTGCACCGTGATACATAACAGCCTTTGTCATACATATTCCAAGGCAGAATCCATTGTATAGACACAGCCAGTATACATACAATTTTCTGAATGGGGTAATCATGAATACTACCAATGTTATGAACTTCCTTAATCTGTAAGATAGCACCTCCTGCCATACATTTGCATATGCAGCATTAGAATTAATGTATACAATCAGATATTCAGTTGAAAACACATCACCATAGTGCCACATTTTTATAAAGCATGTACCAAGTATAATTCCCGCAATAATTAATGCAACAAATCTTACATTCTTAATTACCCACAATAAAAAAGCCTTCATATATATCCATCAAAATATACTTTGAATCAATATATGAAGACTTTGTCTTAATTATTCTTTTTACGGTTAAGTAAGGCATCATAAGCAAGAACTGCTGAAATTGTCTTGGAATCCTGTATCGTTCCTGCAAATATCATGTCTTTAAGTTCATCCATTGTGTATTTTTCTACATCTATGAATTCATCTTCATCAAGATGCTGACTTGTTTTTACAAGACCTGTTGCAAGATATACATCTACCACTTCATTGCAGAACGCAACCGCAGTAACAACTGATACAAGCTTGGTAAGATTATCTGACCTGTATCCGGTCTCTTCTTCAAGTTCTCTTGCCGCCGCATTAATTGTCGGCTCATCCCAGCCATTAAGACCACCTGCAGGAATCTCAATCGTCTCTCTGTCAAGTGCGTCTCTGTACTGTCTTACCATGAGGAGACGTCCATCATCTAACACAGGAACAACAGCTGCTGCTCCTCTGTGGTCAATATAATCCCATTCTGCCCTATGTCCGTCGGGAGTCTCTATAACATCTGTATATATATCAAGTATTGAACCCTTATATTTAAGAATTCTATCCACTCTTTTAATATGTTCTTTCATATTCAGCCTTTCTATATAAAAATGTTACTTAATGCTTGTACATTTGTCATAGCAGGCGTCAGTTGCTTTGATAAGTGCATTTCTGAAACCATTCTCTTCAAGTGCAGAAACAGCCTGAATTGTTGTTCCACCAGGAGAACACACTTTATCTTTAAGTACTGCCGGGTGTTCCCCTGACTCAAGTACCATCTTTGCCGAACCAAGGACAGTCTGGGCAACCATCTTATATGCATCATCTCTCTTAATGCCATACTTTACAACACTATCAGCAAGGGCTTCAATGAACATATATACATAAGCAGGTGAACTGCCACTTGCACATACTACTCCATCCATAAGCTTTTCATCAACGTAAACAACCTTACCAAATGAAGTAAAGAATTTATCTATAACATCTCTTTCATCAAATGAATAATCAGATGCATTATATGCTACTCCTGTCATTCCTTCCCCGATAAGTGCAGGTGTATTAGGCATTGCTCTTACAACCTTAGTATTAATTCCAAGATTATCCTTAATAGAGTCTATTGTAATTCCAGGTGCTATAGATATAACAACGCTGTCTTCTCTTATGACATTAACTATATTCTTCATTACAGCACTATATACCTGTGGCTTAACTGCTAATACTATATACTGGGCATTGTTAGCACACTCAGCATTACTTTCTGCAAATCTTACACCTGTCTCAGATGATATTTTTTCGCATTTTTCTCTGTTAGGTGATGAAAATATAATATCTGATGGTGAAAATGCTGCCAAAGCACCTTTAAGCATTGCATATCCCATGTTACCCATTCCAATAAAACCAATCTTAGCCATATGTATATCCTCCCAACTATATCATGATATATAACATCTGATTATTATATACCCGATTATTAAATAAGCTTGCTTATAAAAAGCAAGCTTATATTAATTATATTCATTTAATTATTTGTTTTCAAGTAACTTTTCTACACTTACAAGCTTTACGCAGAGTACAAAAAGATCAGCAGCCTGCTTCATCTCTTCTGGAGTTGGGAATGATGGGGCAATTCTTATATTAGAGTCCTTAGGGTCCTTTCCATAAGGGAATGTTGCGCCTGCACCTGTAAGTTTAACACCTGCTTCTTTACATTTTGCAACTATTGCCTTGGCACATCCATCCAGAGCTTCAAATGATATAAAATATCCACCCTTAGGCTCTGTCCATGAACCAATTCCAAGTCCGCCAAGTTCTTCTTCAAGAACACTTTCAACAGCCTCAAACTTAGGTCTCATAAACTCAGCATGCTTTCTCATATGTTCCTTAAGTCCATTGATATCCTTAAAGAATCTCACATGTCTTAACTGATTAAGCTTATCATGTCCAATTGTCTGGATTGTAAGCTGCTTCTTGATATCTGCAATATTATTAGCAGATGAAGCAAGTGCTGCAATACCTGAACCTGGGAAGCTCACCTTAGAAGTTGAAGCAAACTCAAATACCATATCAGGGTTACCAGCTTTCTCACATTCACTGATGATATCAGCTATCTCATCCTTATTGTCATCATATAAATCATGGATAACATAAGCGTTATCCCAGAAAATTCTGAAATCTTCAGCAGCTGGCTTAAGTGCAGCCATTCTCTTAACTGTTTCTTCAGAATATGTATATCCCTGAGGATTAGAATACTTTGGAACGCACCAGATACCCTTTACAGAAGCATCCTTGCTTACATACTCTTCTACCATACCCATATCTGGACCAGACTCTGACATTGGAATGTTAATCATCTCAATTCCAAATCTTTCTGTGATTGCAAAATGTCTGTCATATCCAGGAACTGGACATAAGAACTTAACCTTATCAAGCTTGCACCATGGAGTATTACCAAGAATACCATGTGTGTATGCTCTTGAAATCTGGTCATACATAATATTAAGACTTGCGTTTCCATACACAATAACATGATCTGGTGTTGTTCCCATCATATCTGCCATAAGCTTCTTTGCTTCTGGAATACCATCTAAAACACCATAGTTTCTGCAATCTGTTCCATCTAAAGCCTTAAGGTCTGATGAACTATTGATTGTATCAAGAAGTCCTAATGAAACATCAAGCTGCTTAGCTGAGGGCTTACCTCTTGACATATCTAACGCAAGCCCCTTTGCCTTAGCTTCTGCATACTCTTTGTTCAAGCTTTCCTTTAAAGCTAAAAGCTCTTCTTTACTCATATCATTGTACTGCATAATCTTCCTCCTAATCAGCATATAATCAACATGCTCTATTCTACAATGTATAATTCATAATAACTTAATATTTTAAAACATCTCTTTAAAATGCTTAATTATATTAAGTGTGTTAAAATCAAAAAAGGCTGTCACATAACGAATTAACATTATGTAACAGCCTTGGTTTATGTTAGTTTACTTTGCGTAATCTACAGCTCTTGATTCTCTGACAATACTAACCTTGATCTGACCAGGATATTCCATCTGATCCTCAATCTGCTTAGAAATGTCACGAGCCATGATTACCATATCTGAATCACTAACGACTTCAGGAACTACCATAACACGAACCTCTCTACCTGCTTGAATGGCAAAGGATTTCTCAACTCCCTTGAATGAGTTGGTAATATCTTCTAATTGTTTCAGTCTGTTTGTATAAGTTTCTAACGTTTCTCTTCTTGCACCAGGTCTTGCAGCTGAAATTGTATCAGCAGCCTGTACAAGACAAGCAATTAAGCTTTCTGGCTCAACGTCTCCATGATGTGCTTCTACTGCATTAATAACAAGAGCTGATTCTTTATATCTTCTACAAAGATCAACACCTAACTGAATATGTGAGCCTTCCATCTCGTGGTCAACAGCTTTACCAATATCATGTAATAAACCAGCACGCTTAGCCATCTTGACATCAAGTCCTAACTCTCCAGCTAAGAGACCTGTAAGCTGTGCTACTTCAATAGAATGCTTTAAAACATTCTGTCCATAACTTGTTCTGAATCTTAACTTACCTAAGAGTCTTACAAGCTCTGGATGGATACCATGTACACCAACCTCAAGGGTTGCAGCTTCACCTTCTTCTTTAATTAATGTCTCGACTTCTTTCTGGGCTTTCTCAACCATCTCCTCAATTCTTGCCGGATGAATTCTTCCATCAAGTATGAGCTTCTCAAGAGCGATTCTTGCAACCTCTCTTCTCACCGGATCAAAGCCCGACAAAACTACAGCCTCAGGTGTATCATCAATGATAAGTTCAACACCTGTAAGTGTTTCAAGAGTTCTGATATTTCTACCCTCTCTACCAATAATACGGCCTTTCATTTCGTCATTAGGAAGCTGAACTACTGATATTGTTGTCTCAGCCACATGGTCTGCGGCACATCTCTGAATTGCATTAACAACAATTTCCTTAGCCTTCTTGTCTGCTTCCTCTTTCGCTCTGCTTTCTAATGTCTTAATCATTACAGCAGTATCATGTTTAACTTCGTCTTCAACAGTCTTTAATAGATATTCTTTTGCCTGTTCGGAGGTCAATCCTGAGATTCGTTCAAGTTCCTGCTGTCTCTTCTTCTCAAGTTCTTCAACCTTTTGCTTCTGTTTACCAAGTTCTTCTTCTTTCCTGGTAATGTTAGAGTCGCGTTTCTCTACAGCCTCAATCTTTCTGTCAAGTGTCTCTTCTTTTGAAAGAACTCTCTTTTCATACTTGCTTATCTCAGCTCGTCTTTCCTTAGTTTCCTTCTCAAGTTCGTTCTTAGTCTTTAAAGACTCTTCCTTGACTTCCAAAAGAGCTTCCTTTTTCTTGGTTTCAGCTGTCTTAAGAGCTTCATCTATTATCTCTCTTGCTTTCTCATTGGCATTACCGATTGTTGCATCGTTACGCTTGTTGATTGCATTAGACGAGATAAACCAAGTAATAGGAGCGACTATCACTAAAGTAGCAATAATTGCGATTACTATTGGAATCAACGCAGGAGCACCTCCTTATTTAGTTTTCATTGTACAAAAAATACAACAATCTAATATTATACTCAATTGTCGATTATGTCAAGGAAAAGCCCCTTAGAATCCAATGTTTTATTAATAATATCCATACTGAATCCTTTGCGATATAATGCAGCTTTGACCTTCTGAAGCTCTTTATAATCAGCGTTCTCTATATCTATATGTTTCTTTTCAACAAATGCCTTTGCCTGTTCTAATTCTATATCACTATTATCTTCATAGAATTCATCACAAACCCTGCTGATAATATCTGCATCAACGCCTTTCTGCTTTAACTTAAGTTCAATCTGTCTTCTTGGCTTATTACCTGCCTTAAAATTAACATAATTCTCTGCAAAGCGCTCATCATTAATATATCCAAACCTGGTTACATACTCTAATGCATAATCTATACACATATCAGGATAATATCCATCTCTAAGCTTGTCCTCTAATCCTTTTCTTGTATAATCCTTATTCTTAAGCAATGCCATCGCTCTTACCGTTGCACGCTTAGATAACACATCATCTATCAGAGAATCATATGCTTCTTTCCTGACAGACTCTCCATCCTTAATTCCAAACTTTCTTAATTCTGCTGCATATAAAGCAAATGCAGGCTCATAATTAATATATACAAGCCTGCGTTTCTTAGTAAGTTCTTTAATGGATGTGACAATAAGTTCAATATTATCTTCCATAACCCACCTTAATATTACTCTTCTGTATCTGCTTTCTTCTTAGCCTTAGCCTGCTTAGCATCATCAGATGCTTCTGCTTCCTTAACACCGTCCACAATTCCGTAGTGTTCTCTTACTCTTCTGTCAACTTCTTCTCTTATCTCTGGATTATCAAGAAGGAACTGCTTAGCGTTCTCTCGTCCCTGTCCAATCTTATTGCCCTCATATGAGAACCATGCTCCACTCTTCTGGATAATACCTGCATTAGAAGCAAGATCAACAAGATCTCCTTCTGTAGATATACCTTTTCCAAAAAGAATATCAAACTCTGCTTCTCTGAATGGAGGGGCAACCTTATTCTTAACAATCTTGACTCTGGTTCTGTTACCAATAACCTCACCATTCTGCTTAAGTGTCTCAATCTTTCTTACATCAAGTCTTACAGAAGAATAGAACTTAAGTGCACGACCACCTGTAGTTGTCTCCGGATTTCCAAACATAACACCAACCTTTTCACGAAGCTGGTTGATAAATATAACAACGCAGTTATTCTTGCTTACAACAGGTGTAAGCTTTCTTAATGCCTGTGACATAAGTCTTGCCTGAAGGCCTACATGTGAATCGCCCATATCACCATCAATCTCTGCTTTAGGAACAAGAGCTGCAACTGAATCGACAATTACAATATCGACTGCACCGGATCTTACCATAGTCTCTGTAATCTCAAGTGCCTGCTCGCCGCTGTCAGGCTGCGAAATATATAAATTATCAATATCAACCCCAATATTCTTAGCATATACAGGATCCAGAGCATGCTCTGCATCAATAAAACCTGCAATACCGCCTCTCTTCTGTACTTCAGCAACCATATGAAGTGCAACTGTTGTCTTACCACTTGATTCAGGTCCATATATCTCTACAACTCTTCCTTTAGGAACTCCACCGATTCCCAAAGCGATATCTAGACTTAAAGAACCTGTAGGAATACATTCAACATTAAGATTAGCTGTTGATTCCCCAAGCTTCATTACAGAGCCCTTACCAAACTGTTTCTCAATATTAGAAATTGCCGCATCAAGGGCTTTCATCTTATCTTCATTAACCATACCTTAAACTCTCCTTTTGAACATGTGTTCGTTTTCTAAATAATATCTTATTATGTCTGCATTGTCAAGAACCTTTCGAACATTTATTCGTTATGTTTGTTTGTATACTGGAATAGTAAAAA
>OHLH01001370.1_pt1 | contig 12367 bp, 7 predicted proteins | sample 1569061 | NCBI WGS metagenome assembly OHLH01 (sample SAMEA3879603, study PRJEB24766) | human gut metagenome | biome: human-associated habitat; feature: feces | place: USA | collected 1985/1987
CTCCGCAAGCTTGGGAGATAGAAATCATACGTTCAAAAAGGCTTAGTCACAAAGATGTGAGAGCTTAGGAATCGGTTTGCCGGAGTTTGTCCTGTATGGAAAAAACTGCCTCCGCTGTTTGTATCATATCGGATTCCGTTATTTTAAGGCCTTGCCATCCGAGAAAGCATTACCCACTTTTTCTCCTACTTTCAGATAATCATTATTGAACGGGTCGAAGATGACGGGAATAACTTTGGAGGCATCCACTTTTCCATTCTTATCCAGTGCACGTTCATCTACACTTACATTGACTATTTCGCCGCGCAGGATACAGGTTTCGGGATTGTAATCCTTCAGCTTGCATTCCACAGCTACGGATAATTCATCAATCAGCGGGGCATCCACAAATTCCGACCGGGTGGCATGGAATCCTGCACGGGCGAATTTGTCCGGAACCTTGTTGCCCGAAACAATGCCTACATAATCGCAAGCGATGATTTGCCCGGCTTCTGCCATGCTCACTGTGAATGCTTTGCGTTTCAGAATGTTGGCCGTTGTCTTGTGACCTTCACTGATACAAATACTGATTTCATTCATCTCACTGATACCGCCCCAAGCCGCATTCATGGCATTGGGAAGACCGTTTTCATCGTATGCGGCGATGATAAATACCGGTTGCGGATAGGTAAAAGGTTTTGCTCCTAAATTCTTTCTCATACTATTTATTTTTTAGTCCATTGTTTAATCTCTTCTTTGGTAGCACCGTTCATCAGCCTGCCTTTCTGCCAGTTCAGGCTGGGGTAGGCTTTCTTTAATTCTTGTTCGGCGTTAGAAATGCGGCTTCCACCCGAGGTAGCGAATGGAATGAGGATCTTGCCTGTGAAATCACCTTTTTCTATAAAACTGTTGATGATTCTTGGAGCCAGGTTCCACCAAATGGGGAAACCGATATAGATGGTATCATAGGCTGCCAAGTTTTGGGGCTGGGAACGCAATGCGGGACGTGACGAGGCATCTGCCATTTCCACACTGCTGCGCGAGGATTTGTCGTGCCAGTCCAGGTCGGCGGAGGTATATTTCTTTGCAGGTTGTATTTCGTAGAGGGCTCCGCCTGTCACCTCCGCTATCTGTTTGGCGGCTTTCTCTGTTGTACCTGTCGCCGAGAAGTAAGCTACTAATGTTCTGTTGCTCTGTTTCTGTGCGTTTACGGTAATACACAGTATCATGATTACCGTCATAAATAATCCGAGTCTTTTCATACGATTTATGTTATTTGGTTCAAATATACGTTTTAATATTTTATGATGTTGCAAATTTAGGTATATTTGCTTGGGTTCTTTGTAGATAAATTACGGGTATCCTAACCTTAATTACAGATTCTGCCATATAATATGGAGGGGTAGTCCGGCAGGAACATTCCGGCTCTTCTTTTTATTCCCGGATGGGATAAGATTCGGTAACTAAGGTAAGATAATCCGTAATTGGGGTTATAACCTTGTCCGGATAACTTCTTATTTTTGTGACCGGAATATTTCAAATAACTGAAAAAGCTGTATTTTAGCAGACATTAAACAAGTTAGAATGATGGATAAGATATTAAATTTAGACAGTGTGGACCAATATAACAGTCTATACGGACTTGAAACACTGAATCCGTTGGTCAGTGTCATTGATTTGAACAAGGCTACCCGGCAGATGGACTATGTGCACTGGAACTATGGTGTTTATGCACTTTATCTGAAATTGGAGAAAGCTTGTGATATCAAATATGGGCGTCGGAGTTATGACTATCAGGAGGGAACCGTGGTATGTTTTGCTCCGGGACAAACAACGGAAACCACATTGACCACCGACCGTGTGCAGTTGAATGTGCTTGGCATTCTTTTTCATCCGGATTTGTTACGGGGGACCACGCTTGGAAAAACAATAAAGAAATATACCTTCTTTTCGTATGAAGTGAGTGAGGCGCTGCACCTTTCGGAAGATGAGCGCAATATTATGACAGATTGCCTGAAGATTATCCGTATGGAACTGGAACGGGGAGTGGACAAGCATAGTAAGACCTTGCTGGTAAACTATATAGAACTGCTTCTTAATTACTGTATGCGTTTTTATGAACGTCAGTTCGCCACCCGCAGTCATTCGAACCGTGATGTGTTGACACGCTTTGAAGGGTTGCTTGACGATTATTTTGAGGGCGAACTTGCCGAGCGTGACGGATTGCCTACCGTGAAATACTTTGCTGACAAACTGTGCCTTTCATCCAACTACTTCGGGGATATGTTCAAGAAGGAAACCGGCAAGACTCCACAGGAATATATTCAGGAAAAAGTGATAGAACTGGCGAAAGAACGGATGTCCGACAGGAGAGAAACCGTCAGCAGGGTAGCTTATTCACTGGGATTTCAATATCCGCAGCATTTCTGCCGGTTGTTCAAGAAGCGTGTGGGCTGTACACCGAATGAATATCGGGCACAAAACCTTCTTTTATAGTATTCTGTCGTAACAAGCAATGCAAGAGACTATGTTGGACTTGAGGACTGTATATGAATGTAACCGCTGTCTGGGTTGCAAGACATTGCATCCGCAGGTGGGCATCATCAATCTGGAGAATCCTTCATTGGAAGAGGATGCGGTGAAGTTTGAATTCTATGCTGTCTTGCTGATTGAGGATTGTCCGGGCGGTTGTTGCTGCTGCGGACGGAAATACTATGATTACTCCAATGCTACCATGGTGTTTCTCACTCCCGGCGAGATCTTTCGTATGAGTAAGGAGAATACGTTGCCGGATAAAGGATATCTTTTGGCATTTCATCCTGACCTGTTGTTCCGCACCTCACTGAAGAATCATATTAAAAATTATACCTTTTTCCATTATCGCAAGGAAGAAGCGCTGCATCTTTCGCGGCGTGAAACAGAGAAAGTGACGTGTTGCCTCTCGAATATAGAGGATGAGTTGCATCATCCCATTGATACTCATAGCAGTATTATTCTTTCCCGGCATATAGAACTTCTGTTGGATTATTGCACCCGGTATTACGAACGCCAGTTTATTACCCGTGAGAATAAGAACAAGGCTCTTTTGGAAAACATGGAACGTTTGTTTGTGGAATATATCGCATCCGGAAGATTGCAAGGCGGCAAGTTGCCCACATCCGGCTATATGGCGGGAGAGCTTGATTTGTCTGTCGCTTACTTCGATGATCTGCTGAAGTTTGAAACCGGCAAGACTTTGGAGGAATATTTGCAACTGAAGCGGCTGGATATAGCCAGGCACATGTTGTTGCAGGACGGTCATACGCCTGCTGCTGTGGCACGGAAGTTAGGCTATCCTAATGTGCAGTGCTTCAGTGTGCTTTTCAAGAAAATAACAGGTGTCGCCCCCAGTGATTACCGGCTCTCGCAGAATTGATAACCGGGTTGCAGTACCATGTTTTTGTGATACAGTTCCCTTCTGTAAAAATGGTAATTCTATCTGTAATTTATCTACAAAGAATGAATGGGGCCTGGCTTATCTTTGCATTGTGAAATGAAAGCGGCTTTGTCCGCATCGGAATGAAGCAAGACAACAGATGAAATCATTTAAACAGGTAGAACGATGTATATTGAACAAGTAAATTCTCCGCAAGACATAAAACAGTTTTCTGCGGAACAGTTAAGACAGTTGGCAGGTGAAATCCGCAATGCATTATTGACCAAGTTAAGTGCTCACGGAGGACATGTGGGACCTAATCTGGGAATGGTGGAGGCTACAATAGCATTGCACTATGTATTCAATTCACCGACGGATAAGATGGTATATGATGTATCCCATCAAAGTTATACACATAAGATGCTGACCGGGCGTAAGGATGCTTTCCTGAATCCGGAGGATTATGATGTGGTGTCCGGATACACCAATCCCCGGGAAAGCGGGCACGATTTTTTCACTATCGGCCATACTTCCACCTCTGTCAGTCTGGCTTGCGGTCTTGCCAAAGCCAGAGATCTGAAAGGCGGACACGAGAATATCATTGCCGTGATAGGGGATGGATCGCTCAGCGGCGGAGAAGCTTATGAAGGTCTGAGCAATGCGGGAGAAATGGGAACCAACCTTATTATAGTGGTTAATGATAATGAAATGTCCATTGCCGAAAACCACGGCGGGCTCTATCAGAACCTGAAAGAACTGCGCGACACGGAGGGACGGTCGTCCTGTAATTTCTTCCGTTCTCTGGGGTTGGATTATCTTTATGTGGGAGAGGGGAATGATATTCCGTCTTTGGTTGCGGCTTTTGCCAAGGTGAAAGATACATCACGTCCCACAGTGGTTCATATTCACACACAGAAAGGAAAGGGATACGCTCCGGCAGAAGCCGACCGGGAGGAATTTCATTGGGAGATGCCTTTCGATCTGGAAACGGGTAAGCCGAAGGTGGATTGCAGCGGTATGGAGGATTACCATAGCCTGACCGGGAAGTTTTTGTTGGAGAAGATGAAGGAGGACCACACGGTTGTTGCCATCAGTTCGGGTACTCCTACTGTGATAGGTTTTACTCCTGAACGCCGGAAACAGGCAGGGCGTCAGTTTGTGGATGTAGGTATTGCCGAGGAACATGCCGTGGCATTGGCATCGGGTATCGCTGCCGGTGGCGGACGTCCGGTGTACGGGGTTTACAGTACTTTTATCCAGCGTTGCTATGACCAGTTGTCTCAGGATTTGTGTATCAATGGAAATCCGGCGGTGATCACTGTGTTTATGGGGACAGTAGCTGGAATGAACGATGTGACTCATCTGGGTTTCTTCGATATTCCGCTTATCAGCAATATCCCGAATATGGTTTATCTGGCTCCTACGTGTTCCGAAGAGTATTTTGCTATGTTGGAATGGGCTGTCCGCCAGACGGAATATCCCGTTGCCATCCGTGTGCCGGGAGTGGCAGTGGTGCATCGTAAGGAAGAGTTTGACACGGATTATAGCGAGTTAAACCGCTACAAAATGACAGCCAGGGGAGAAACTGTCGCTATTCTTGCATTGGGTTCTTTCTATGATTTAGGACAGGCTTTGAAGAATAAGCTTCGGGAAGAGTCGGGTGTTGAGGCTACTTTGATTAATCCCCGTTACATAACAGGGCTTGACGAACTGATGCTGGAAGAGTTGAAAGTGGGGCATCGTATTGTCGTAACGTTGGAAGACGGGGTGCTGGATGGAGGATTCGGCGAGAAGATAGCGCGTTATTATGGTAATTCTGAAATGCGGGTGCTGAATTACGGACTTCGTAAAGAATTTGCAGACCGCTATAATCTGGATGAGCTGATGAAAGCCAACCGGTTGACTGACAAGCAGATGGCGGAGGATATTGCCGGTATATTGGAATAACCTTTTACGGAATGGCTGAAGTCCGAGACTTCAGCCATTTTTGTAATAGTGAAATAGATAAGCCGGATTAAAACTGTTTGTTATCATAAGCATGAGAACTGGAATACTTATTCTTTTTCCAGAAGCGAATAAAACACAGGATGATAATCGGGAAGTAGTTCCGGGTGAAAAGCTTTTATCATGTCACTCAGAAGAACATCGGGTGAGAGGGGAAGATTCTCATACAAAGGTATCCATTCCAGATTGCAATAAATAACCTTCTTTTCTTTAAAAGCCCGGAAATCAGCATATTGTGGATTGGAAGCCTTTAATGCTTCATAAGAGAATTCTCCTTTATAACCATTCATCACTCTCCAGTAGCCGGCATTATATCCTTTGGCGTATACGGTTTCAAAATCCATGAGTACACCTCCTGTTTCAGGATTATCCTTCATAAAGTAATCGGCCCCTGCGTCGGCGAACAAGCGGGCATAGAAACTTTGTCCTCCGGGTACATACCAGGTATCTCTTCTCATTTCTCCACTGAATACACTGGGACGCTGTTTTACATTGGAAACTTTGGCTTTCAACAGGTTATAGCGTTGTTCCATTTGTGCAAATAATTGGCATGCCTCTTCCTCTTTACCGATAAACATACCTGCTACCTTGATCCATTCGGACAGCCCCAATGGTGATGTTTCCTTGAAAGCCCAATAGGGGACCAAAGGGATGTTCAGCTCTTTCATCACTTCATACCCTCCCCGGCGGTTGGGAGATACGAAAATGATATCGGGTTGGGATGCAATGATGATTTCCGTATCAAAGTTTCCTTCCATTCCTATCTTTTTCACCCGTCCGTCTTTTAATCGGGCAAGCCATTCCTTATTCTGCATCCGGCGGGTGGTACTTGTCGCTACCACTTTGTCATAAGCGTTCAGACCGGTAAAACCTGCCAGTTGCGGCGTGGTCATGCAGATCACTCTGTCTGTCGGAGTCGGAATAACGGTATAGCCATCGGGTATCTCGGCTTTTGTTCCTTTAGGAACTAAGGCGAAAAGTTCGGGTATTGCATGGTTATTGTTCGGCTCCGAGATGGACAGAAGCTTTACTCCATCCGGACGAACAGTTATTTTGAAGCCTTTGGCATAACGGGGGGCCAAGGCTGTTTGTATGGTATCTGCGGAAGATAGCCCGTTTTCACTCACTGGGTTGCGGCTTTTATAGCCGCAACCTGCCAGGCAGAAAGTTGTTATGAGCAGATAGACAAGTCTGGTTTTAGAGGTCATGCTAAAAATAGTTTTATTGCTTGAAACGAACCAGCAGACTGACATAGAACGAGCGTCCCGGTGTCAGAGTTGCATAATTACTGTTATAAGGACGGTCATCTGTGTAATTGAAAATGTTTTCAACTCCGACGGCGGGTTCCAGAGCAACAGATTTTAAATTGAATGAATGGCGTGTGTTGATATCCCAAAGCTGGTGGGCGGGGGCGTTGCCGTAAGTTTTAGACCAGCGTGTACCTTGATAGCGTCCGTTGATTGCAATATTGAATGTATAATCATTCCATGTTTTTCGCCAGCTGGCATTGAAATTACCCGAGTGACGTACTGTTCTTTCCAAACGGATGTCTTCCGTACGGTTGCGCCCGTCCGTGTAAATATAGTTTGCTCCGAACATGAAGCCTGTGAAGGGACGGACTGAAAAACCTATGTCAAAGCCTTTCACACGTGCCTTTTCTATATTGCGGTACTGGCGTCTGCGAGTGATGCCGTTTTCAATATCTTCGGGCGTTGTTCCTATATCTTCCGCTTCGATCTTGTCTTTCAGGTCATTCTGATAAATGGAAGCGGCAATGGAGAACAAGCGATGATTGTATTCTATATTCAAATTATAGAAATTGCTCTTTTCCGGGTCCAGGCCAGGGTCTCCGACCGTGATTTGTCCACGGCTTTCAGAAACGGCATACATTTGTTGCAAGGTAGGTGAACGGAATCCGGCAGCGTAGGATGCACGTACATTCAGTTCTGAATATTGGTACATCAAGGATAGTTTGGGCGTGAACTGGCTTTTAAACTTTTCATTATAGGCATACCGTATACCTGCCACTACGCTGATTGCATCCAGTAGTTTTACTTCGTCCTGTACGTATGCTGCCAGTGTATAAACACTTTGGTATTCATTATTCAGCATCTTGCTGGTTTCAGTCGGCTCCAAGCCTTCGAATACATAGTCCAGTCCGGTAAAAAGTGTATTGTTCTTGTGGGTTTTGAATACACCTTTTAGATTGGCATTGGTGTAAGTCTGGTCTTTACTGAGGACTTCATCACCGGTTTTATGCGTTTTTGCATCATTTATATAGTCATAAAAAGAACGGAAATTGGTGGTGCTTATATTCCCTTCTATATATGAAGCCCGCTTAGCCAACAGATATTTGGCTGTTCCACCCACTGTATAGGACTGATGCCGGTTGTTGTAATCGTAGGCTCCGGTACGGTCGTTCTCGCTGATAAAAAGATTACCGTTCAAATGAAGGCTTAAACGCTCTGTGGCTGCGTAGCTCAAGGTTTGGCTCACATTATGCGAATGATTCTTATAGACCGGTTTCTTTGTGGTTTCCACCAGTTCTCCCTTGCTTTCCTCATACGGATTCAGTTGCCATCCATCCGAAGTGCGGTAATTATAGTTCAAGTGTGCGGATAATTTTCCATCATTGGCGTCTGCGTTGACTGATTCTGAAATTCGTCCGTGAGAACTTACACGGGTATTGGAAGATACATTCAATGCAGATTTAGGATCATCGGTAATGATATTGATTACTCCTGCGATGGCGTCACTGCCATAAAGGGCGGAAGATGCTCCTTTTAATACTTCAATACGTTTTACGGCATCCATATTGATCCGGTCGTAATCTATAGATCCCGAAATATCTCCGGCTACTTTTTTACCGTTAATTAATACGAGGAGGTATTTATCAGGCAGTCCGTTTACGTATAGGGTTGTTCCCATAGCGGTGGTTTGCACCGAGATAGAGGGAACCAGTTTCACCAAGGCATCCTGGAAACTGGATGGATTGGCATTTTGCAGGTCACGTTGGGAAATGACCTCTACGGGTACAGGGCTGTCTTTCAGCTTGTGGTGAGTTCCGGTTCCGGTTACCACTACCTGATCCATGTTGAAAGTGGTACTTTTCAGCCTTATCACCATTTCTTTTTGACTTTGACTGACTTTCTGAGTGACAGGAGCATAATTCAGGCAACTGGTACGCAGGGTATACGTTCCCTCTTTGATGTCTTTCAACAAAAATTCTCCTTTAGGATTGGTAGCACATCCTATTGTAGTTTGTTCCAAACGTACGTTAGCGCCTTCCACCGGCTTTCCTGTACGGGCATCCACTACTTTTCCACTTAACGATATCTGGGCGGATGCACACACCACCATGCAGCCGAATAAGGCTGTCAGTAAACATTTCTTTTTCATCGAAATAATTTAAGAATTAATAATTAGCTTTCCTGGCCCCGGGAAAGCGTGAATTATCTATGTTCAGACCTGGCAGGTTTCCTGGCTTCACCCTGAAAAGCGCCTTCCCATTTCTTACAAAGGAAACAGTGGCATGGCGAGAGTTGCTTTTCATTGACGGGTTTCACAGTAGCGGGCACTGCTTCGGATTCTATGACCGAATTCCCTTTTATGCAAATACGGAAAGTACTTACATCACCAAATCTGATGCAAAGGTAGGGTTTTATTTTAAAATCTTTTGGGATTCTGAAAATAAAAGAAACATTTTTGTGATGTTTGATACTGATTTATAGGCTTCTTAATATATAAGGAAGGGACAACTAAGGACGAATGGGCATTTTCTTTGGCATGATAAGAGGCTTGTTTTCGGTTTTAAATCCATAACTACTATTAATAGGTATTGACTGCTATTGGAAATAGTTCTATCTTTGCCCCCGTTACGATGAAGAAGCATTTGATTCATATTCTAAAGCTTTTCCTTCCACTGATATTTATTGCCTATTTGGGAGGTATTACCCTTTTTACTCACTCGCATGTGGTAAATGGGGTGATTATCGTACACTCGCATCCGTTTAAAGGGGAGCATCAACATACGGAGGTGGAATTGGAAACAATTTTCTTCCTCTCTTCTTTCGCTGCTTCCGATAGTTTGCTCACACCATTTTCCGCATCAATCTTATTAGTATTGCTATGCTTGCTGGCTACTCCGATTGTAGAACACATTAAACCGGCAAAAGCTTGTTGCGGCATTTATTTGCGTGCGCCTCCTGTTGTTTATTAAATAAAGAATTTTCACGTTAGTAGAATGTTTTCCGTTGCCATTATGTGCATACGGATTCGTTCTTCTGACCGCTATCCTTTTATTCATAAATAAACAGAACAAGAACACATGAAGAAATACATTTTTTTCTTGATGGGAGTAGTATGCTTTTTACTCTCGTCACTGGCTGTGCACGCCAATGAATTGAATAAGTCTGATGCAAATATTATAGGACATGTATTAGATAAGAGTACGAAAGAACACCTCTCTTTTATCAGTGTATCGCTGAAAGGAACTACCATAGGGACTATGACTGACGCCAGTGGACACTATTTTCTTAAAAATCTGCCTGAAGGAGAATTTACCATGGAGGTAAGTGCTGTCGGTTACAAGACGGTCAGCCGGAAAGTAACTTTAAGAAAAGGGAAAACTTTGGAGGAGAACTTCGAGATAGAAGAGGATTTGATAGCATTGGACGGAGTGGTGGTGTCTGCCAATCGTAGTGAGACCACCCGCCGCATGGCACCTACGTTGGTTAATGTGATGGATGTGAAAGTGTTTGAGAACACTAATTCCTCCACATTGTCGCAAGGACTGAATTTTCAGCCCGGAGTGCGGGTCGAGAATAATTGTCAGAACTGTGGTTTCCAGCAAGTACGTATCAATGGGTTGGATGGCCCTTATACGCAGATATTGATCGACTCGCGTCCTATATTCAGTGCTTTGGCCGGTGTATATGGATTGGAACAGATACCTGCCAATATGATTGAGCGTGTAGAAGTGATGCGCGGAGGAGGTTCGGCATTGTTCGGCTCTTCAGCCATTGCGGGAACCATTAATATTATCACTAAGGAGCCTGTACGGAATTCAGGACAATTGACACATACCCTGACAGGTATAGGAGGTACTTCTTCTTGGGACAATAATACGACACTGAACGCTTCATTAGTGACTGATAATCATAAGGCAGGATTGTATATTTTTGGACAGAACAGAGAAAGAAGCGGTTATGACAATGATGGCGATGGCTACACCGAATTGCCAAAACTGAAAAATCAGACAGTAGGTTTTCGTTCTTTTATTAAAACAAGCACGTATTCAAAACTGACTTTTGAATATCATCATCTCAGTGAGTTCCGTCGTGGCGGGAATAAACTGAACCGACCTCCCCATGAAGCGGATATAGCCGAACAATTGCAGCATACTATCAATAGCGGGGGAGCGAAATTTGATTATTTCTCTCCGGATGAGAAACAGCGGCTGAGTGTATATGCTTCTGCACAGCATACAGGACGCGACAGTTATTATGGTGGAGGACAAGATGTGAATGCGTATGGCGCGACCACGGATTTTACCTGGGTCACAGGATCGCAGTATATCTATAGTTTTGATAAATGTTTCTTTATGCCTGCCGATTTTACCGGAGGACTGGAATATAACTACAATTCGCTACACGATGTGATGATGGGCTACAACCGCGACCTACGTCAGAATGTGAGAGTTATCAGTGGATTTGCTCAGAATGAGTGGAAGATGACTTATTTTACGCTATTGGCAGGTTTCCGTCTGGATAAGCATAACCTGATAGATAATGTTATCTTCAGTCCGCGTGTAAATCTGCTATGGAAGCCTTCGGATAAGCTTCAAGGACGTTTAACGTGGTCTACCGGCTTCCGTGCTCCGCAGGCTTACGATGAAGACTTGCACGTAGCGGCTGTAGGTGGTGAAGCGATGATTATCCGGCTGGCCGACGGGTTGAAACCTGAACGTTCGAACAGTTTCAGCGGTTCTGTTGACTGGAGCTTTAATATCGGACATTTTCAGTCGGATTTGCTGGTGGAAGGATTCTACACTTCTTTAAATGATGTCTTTTACCTGACAGGAATAGGGAAGGATGCCGACACCGGTGCGGAAATACAGGAAAGACGAAACGGGTATGGAGCGCGCGTATACGGGGCCAATATCGATTATAAGATAGCGCACGGACGTGAAGCACAGTTGCAGTTGGGCTTTACGTTGCAGCGTAGCCGATATACGGAAGCTGTCAGTTGGAGTAAGGATGCTGATGTAGCTCCTATCAAGCGTATGCCTCGTACACCGGATTATTATGGTTATTTTACGTTTACTTCGGCTCCGCTGAAAAACTTTGATTTTTCTTTTTCTGGCATTTATACCGGACCGATGGTTGTGCCTCACTTTGCCGGTTATATTGAAAAAGACCGACTGGAGCATACACCGAACTTTATGGAGCTGAACCTGAAGCTGAACTATACGTTTGTGCTGAATGACCACTTGAAGCTTCAAGTGAATGGAGGAGTGCAGAATATGTTTAATGCTTTCCAGAAGGATCTGGATAAAGGTGCTTTACGCGATTCGAAATATTTCTATGGGCCGACTCAGCCGAGAACTTACTTTATCGGAATAAAGATCTTTAATTGATTTGTCGGGAACTCGTTAGCTCTGATAAAAAACATCCGGACTCTCACCGAAATTGTGCTGAGGTCCGGATGTTATGATTAGTGACAGATTAAGGTATTTCATTAAAACCTGAACTGTTCGGATATGTGCGTATATCTATGAATTTGGTGATGGCCGGTTATAGTCTCTTTAAAGCCAGCTTGATAACTTTTTCTACGGCAGCATCCGGTTCTTCTTTCAGCCTAGTTGCCAGCGTAAGCATCAAAGGTGAAGGGGATGCTCGCCCGGAATCCTATTGGTTCGATTCTTCACTTTACTATGATAAGTTAATTAAAGAAGGTCTGGGAACAAAG
>OHLH01001378.1_pt1 | contig 12298 bp, 8 predicted proteins | sample 1569061 | NCBI WGS metagenome assembly OHLH01 (sample SAMEA3879603, study PRJEB24766) | human gut metagenome | biome: human-associated habitat; feature: feces | place: USA | collected 1985/1987
GTGCGTCAACTCGTGGTGGTTCGGTATGCCCGCAGCAGCGGTATTACCGGCTATTCTGTTGAAGTCGGTGCTGTTGGCTTTGGCGGCAGGTTATGCGGCTTCCCGTTTCCGCCGGGTCAGTGTCCTGCTTCTGTCATCGGTAGTGTTGTTCTATCAAGTGCTTGGCACCTTGGGAGAATGGGCTATGACAGGAGATTTCGGCTTGGCCGTACAAGATTTTCGTATCGGCTTGCCTGGAATGGCTTTACAGATAGCGGGTGGTTATTGGATGGTGAAATATGTAATTTATAAATAAAGGTTATGTTTGGAATCGGTACGCAAGAAGTTCTCTTTATCCTGTTGATTGTCTTGCTGTTTTTCGGAGGTAAGAAAATTCCCGAATTGATGAAAGGTTTGGGAAAGGGGGTGAAGAGCTTTAAAGACGGGATGAACGGGGTGGAAACTCCGCAGGACAAGAGTGACAAGGTCGAAGAGGCCGAGAGTGAAAAAACGGAAGAACGGAAAGCAAAAGATGAATAATCCGGACGAAGGGGCTACCGGGACATTTTGGGAACATCTCGATGCTTTGCGCGACTGTCTGCTCAAGGCATTGGCTGTGACGGTGGTTTGTGCGCTTGTGGCGTTCTTCTTCAAGGAAAGTCTCTTTCGGGTCGTGTTGGCACCGAAAGAGGCCGGTTTCGTTACCTATCGGTTGATGGGCGACATAGGCCGGTTTTTGGGGGCGGAAGGGATGATACCCGATGATTTTTCGGTAAAACTGATTAATACGGGATTGGCGAACCAGTTTGTCGTCCACATGCGGACGGCATTGTATGCCGGAGTATTTTGTGCTTCGCCTTACTTGCTTTATTTGTTGTTTCGTTTCGTCTCCCCTGCTTTGTACACCCACGAGAGACGGTATGCCGTACGCACGGTAGGGGTGGGGTATCTGATGTTTCTTTCGGGTGCGGCTTTGAATTATTTTCTCATCTTTCCGCTCACGTTTCGTTTTCTCGGTACTTATCAAGTGAGTGCGGAAGTAGAAAATACCATTACGTTGGAGTCGTATATGGATACGTTGCTGATGATGACGCTTACGATGGGTATCGTGTTCGAGATACCTATTCTCTGTTGGCTTTTGGCACGTCTTGGATTCCTTACGGCTTCATTTATGCGTAGGTACCGTCGACATGCCATCGTATTGATTTTGGTGGCGGCCGCTGTAATCACTCCAACCTCCGATGTGTTTACACTATTATTGGTAGGCATGCCTATGTGGATGCTCTACGAGGCCGGTATTTATTTGGTGGCTTTAACGGAAAAGAGGCGTTGAATCACGCCTCTTTTCTTATTTCACGATGAACCACGGGTTCAATAAGTTTTCCTTGTTGTAATGTAACGGTGTTCTTTCATCCGTCAGGTATATATTTTTTCCGGAAGCCCGTACAATGGCATGTCCGGCTGCCGTATCCCATTCCATCGTGGGGGCGAAACGCGGATAGATGTCTGCCGAGCCTTCTGCCACCCGGCATATTTTGAGTGAACTTCCGCAAGAGATGAGGTTTACGTGTCCGTATTCGCTTTCCAGCTTACGGATGTATTCCTCCGTCTCGGGAGAAAGATGGGAGCGGGAGGCTACGACCACAAAGCCTTTCGTGTCGGCCTGCTCCAAAGGCAACCGGTCTGCCTTTTCCATCAGATCGTCGGGAGAAAGGCCGGCGGAACGGGCATCAATCCCTTCTATCCTGTAAGCTCCGATACTGTCTTCCGAGAAATAGAGCGTACGACTGACCGGTACATAAATTACCCCCAATACGGGGATGCCGTTTTCTACCAGTGCAATATTGACCGTGAATTCTCCGTTCCGTTTGATAAACTCTTTTGTGCCGTCCAAAGGGTCTACCACCCATAAGGTTTTCCATCCTTTTCGTATATTATAGTCTGTCAACCGGCCTTCTTCGCTCAATACGGGAATGGAGGTGGCATCCAGTTCGTCCATGATATGGGCATGGGAACGTTTGTCGGCTATGGTCAGTGGGGAGTTGTCTGCTTTGCGTTCGATGGCAAAGTCTGCCTTGGGGTCATTGTAAATGTTCAGAATGTCCTTTCCGGCAAGTAGGGCAGCCCTGATGGCACAAGATAATAATTCGTTTTGCATGATGTTTCTGTTGTAAATGTTTTAGTAAAGACGGCAAAAGGTAAGCGCACGATCTCCATACTTACAAAGATAGCGAAAGGCGAGCGCAGAGACAAATGAAAACGAAGTTTTCTGATTTGGCTATGCCGAGCCGCATTCTATCTTCGTGAGAACAAAGATAATGAAAATCGGTGTAAAACTCGGGCTTGAAATACAAAATCTGTATTCAAAACGTTTATGGATGCCTTCTGAATGGGTTCGGAATGAAAAAAAACGAAAATACTACCACTCTTTCCAGAAAACCGGACTGAATAGAATCAGCACACTGAACAGTTCCAGACGACCGATGAGCATAAGGAAAGACATGATCCATTGACACACGTCGGGCATGCTGCTCATGGTGTAAGCCGGACCATAATAGCCGAAGCCTAAACCGGTATTGCCCATGGCAGAGAGAGAAGAGGTCAGGGCTTCCAGAAAGTCAATTCCGAAAAATGTAAGCAGGAAACATCCTGCAAAGCCACATAACAGATAAAAAAGCGTGAAAGTCGTGACGGTGTTCAATAAGGGGAGAGGCACAACATGTTTGTTGATTCGTACCGGTAGAATGGCATTGGGGTGAATAAGCCTTTTGAATTGGTTCTTAATGGCGTGAAACAGAATCATGATACGCATGTTCTTGATACCGCCGGCTGTGGAACCTGTACATCCTCCGGCCAGTATGGCAAAAATCAGCAGCAGCCAGGTGAATTGAGGCCATAAAGTATAGTCGTCGGTCACGAGGCCGCAAGAGGTATGGATGGTAGAGACTTGGAAGAGTGCCTTGCGGAAGGCTTCTTCGAGTGGGTATTGTCGTTGGAAGAACAGGCTGACCGTGATGAGGAGTGTGATGACACATACGGAACCCAAGAACCATCGTGTTTCACCGTCTTTGAAGAATTTGCCGAATTTGCCTTGCAGACATAAAACCAGCAGGGAGAAATTCAGACTGGCGATGACCATAAAGGCTGAGGTGACGTATTCAATGAAAGGAGAGTCCCAGTAGGCTATGCTGTCTTGTTTGGTGGAGTAGCCTCCGGTTCCCATAATGCTGAACGAATGGCACACCCCGTCGAACAGGTTCATGCCTCCGAGGCAAAGTAAACCGATACACAAGCCGGTCAGGATGATGTACACGGTCCAGATGAGTTTAGTGGTCATACTGATTTTGGGGTGCAGTTTGTCGTGCGTTACGCCCGTAGCTTCTGCACTGAAAAGCTGTAGGTTGCCTCCGCCGAATATGGGCAGCAAGGCTATGGTGAAGCATACGATACCCAAACCGCCCACCCATTGAGTCAGGGCGCGCCAGAAAAGCATACCTTTGGGCATGGAGTCGATATGATCGAGCACGGTGAAGCCGGTAGTTGTAAAACCAGACATCGTTTCAAAGAAGGCACCCGCTACGGACGGGATTTCACCGCTCATCAGGAATGGAAGCATGCCCAGAATGGTGAACATCAACCAAGTGAGGGTTACGATACAATAGCCGTCGCGGCGTGTCATCCAGGTTTTGGCACCTTTGCCGTAAGCCGTCAGTCCTCCTCCGGTAATCAAGTTGATACCCGCGGCGTACAAAAAATATTTGTAGCTGTCTTCGCGGTACAGCAAGGAGACACCCATACAAATGAGGAGCATGCCGCCCTCCACCCAAAGCAGGATGCCGATTACGTAGGCAATGAGTTTGGCGTTGATGATATTGTTGAGCGGTGCGTGGCCGTTGTTTTCCTTGGATTGAAAGTCGTAAGTCGTTTGGCTCATATAAGATAAATGGATATGGAATATAAAATTGAAGTATTGGGTAACGGGTTCATGGGCGTAATATCAACTCCCAGTCTGTGACGTCCAAACGTTTTCCGAATTTGGTGCCTACTTTTTCGAAAAAGGCTACTTGTTCAAATCCGAGTTTGCGGTGCAGGGCATAGCTGGATTCATTTCCGTGGGTAATACAGGCAATGAGTACATAACAGTCTGATTTCCGGCATTCCTCAATCAGCCGTGACATCAATAGTCGTCCTATGCCTTGGCGGGCGGACGAGGAAGAGATGTAGACTGTTGTTTCCCACGTATGGCAATAAGCAGCCCTTTCCTGCCACAAATGGGCGTAGGCATATCCGATGACCTGTCCGTCTTTTTCGAACACCAAATAAGGAAACCGGGAAGAGATGTCGGCAATGCGTCGGCGCATCTCGTCTTCAGAAACGGCTTCAGTTTCAAAGGTAGCCACGCTATGTAGGATATATTCGTTGTAGATGTCTGCGATGGCTTTAGCGTCGCTAAGCTTTGCATATCTGATCATGACTGATTTTTATTTGATATGCAAAAATACGAAAAACGCCTGTCATTACAGCCTTTCGGGAGGAATTATTCGCCAAGAGGATACAAAAAACTCTGAAGTAACTGTACTTCAGAGTTTTAAGCGGTGCGTACGGGACTCGAACCCGTGACCCCATGCGTGACAGGCATGTATTCTAACCAACTGAACTAACGCACCTTTAAAAGAGGAATCAGGCGATTTCCTGATTGCGAGTGCAAAGGTAGATAAAACGAATGGATGAACCAAACTTTTTGGCGTTTTTTTCTCCGCTTCGTTTGTCTTTTCTGTCGTTTTTCCTCCGCAAACTTAGATTTTACGCTTTCCTCTTTTCGTTTTTGCTGTCTTTATTCATTTAAATAAGTCAGAACCTTTCCGCTGAGTTGGAGCAAAGAGATTTCGCACATTTTGGTATCGTATTCCGAAACCAGAAGTCGTTCTTCCGCATCCAAAAGGCTTTGTTGGGCTTCTCGCATTTCAAATCCGGAAAGATCTCCTTTCATGTAGCGCAGATTGGCATATTCATAATTTTCCTGGGCGGCCACAAGGTTTTGGCGTTCCATCAGCATCACCTGCCAGTTGTTGCGATAGGCCTGCCACAAGTCGCTCAAATCCGATTTCAAAGACAGTTTCAGGTCTTCCCGTTCCAGTTCGGCATATTCAATGGCCAGTTGCGCATTTCTTTTTTGCATTTTCCGTTTGCCGTCGAACAGGTTGAAACCGATGGTGATACCTGCATTCAGCCCCCAGTTGTCCCGCTTCTTCGTGGAGGACAGTTCATAGCGGTTTAAAGTGTATCCGTAGCCTGCATTCAGACGTACGTAAGGATAGTCGCGGGACATGATTTTTTTATAGTCGGCCCGTACGACTTCCGTATTTTTGTCTGCCATCAACAAGGAGGCGTTGGTGGCCAATGTGGCTTGCCATAATTCATCGTATTGCAGATCCGGATTGACATCTATCGCTGTATCTCGTATACCGATGAGTGCCGTTACGTCGTGATTGGCCATCAGTTCGTTCAATTTTATTCGGGATGAGTTCAGTACTTCCCGTTGCTTCATGTATTGGGCACTATCTGCGTTGAAATCGACCTTGGCCTGCAAGTAATCCAGACGTGAGAAATTACCGATGTGGTATCTGACTTCCACGATACGCATGCGTTCCCGAGATAGGGACATGGCGTAGCGGAAGTTTTTTAAACGGATTTTTTCCTGTATGTAATTGTAATATTCGGCTGTGAGCGATGCCACATAGTCTTCTATCGTAATGCGGGTTTGCAGTTCTCCCTGTTCTTTCAGGAGTTGCAGTTGCTTGTAGTTGGTCCACACGCTGAAGCCGTCGAAAATAGTCCAGTTCAGGTCGATGCCGGCATCTACAGTCCCGTCATACGCTCCACGTTCGGTAGTGGTGACTCCAGTGGAGCGGGGGGTAGTACGGGTCGAACCCAGATCGCCGCTGTAGGAAGCACTGAGGTCCACGGTGGGCAACATTCCCGCATTGGCCCGGGTGGCATTGTTTGCAGCCGTCTCTTGTTGGTTTTTTACCATTCGGATGGAGAAATTGCTCTCCAGTCCGCGTGATAAACATTCCTGCAAAGTGACGGAACCTTCCGCCTCTGTCATGTCTTGTTGGGCCTGTACAGGCAATGTGCACAAAAATAAAACAGGCCACAGTATCTTATTTTTCATTTTTCTCCTTTTTATTGATTCGATTGGTTGAAATGTAACTATACACAGCCGGAACTATATACATGGTAAGGAAAGTGGATACCACCATACCGCCTACTACGGCAATACCCATGGCAATACGCTGGTTGCAGCCTTCTCCTGTGGCAAAGGCCAGGGGTATCAATCCTAAAACGGTAGAAGCACTAGTCATTAAAATCGGCCGCAAGCGTTGCAGGGCAGCATCGTGTACAGCCGTTACCTTGTCTTCTCCGTTTTCTTGTTTCAAATTCGCAAATTCTACAATAAGGATACCGTTTTTAGCTACCAACCCGATTAACATGATGATACCGATTTGGCTGAACACATTCATGGTGATGTCGTTGAAGTACATGAATATCAATGCACCGGCAATCGCAAGCGGTACGGTAAGCATGATGATGAAGGGGTCTTTGAAGCTTTCAAACTGGGCGGCCAAAATCAAATAAATGAGTACTAACGCCAAAATAAAGGCGAACATCAGGCTGGAGGAACTTTCGCGGAATTCCTTCGAGTCACCGGACAACGAGGTGCGGAACGTATCGTCCAATACCTCTTTGGCAATCTTGTCCATTTCGTCCAATCCTTGTCCTATGGTCTTTCCCTCGGCCAAACCTGCGGAAATCGTGGCAGAGACAAAGCGGTTGTAACGGTAAAGTTTCGGAGGGGCGATGCTGCTTTCCAATTCGATGAGATTATCCATTTGAATCATCTTACCGTCGCTGCTTCTCAGATAAATGGCTCGTAAATCGGCTGGTTTGTTACGTTGCTGCCGGTTTATTTCGCCCAGAATTTCGTATTGTTTTCCATTCATATAAAAATATCCCATACGCTGTCCACTCAGTCCGTATTGCAGGGTTTCAGACAAATCACGGGTGTTGACTCCCATGATGTTGGCTTTGTCGCGGTTGATGTGGATTCGAATTTCCGGCTTGCTGAATTTCAGGTCGACATCTGCCATTTGGAACACAGGGTTCTCGTAGACTTTTTCCATAAACACCGGCAGGACTTTTTCCAACTTCTCGATGTTAGTCGCTTGCAAAACATATTGTATAGGCATGCTCGAGCGACGCCCGCCAAATGAGGATTGTTGCTGTACGAATGCACGTGCTTTGGTCTTCTTTTTGACGGCTTGCGACAATTTTTCGGCAGCTTCCATCTGGGTGTAATCCCGATCTCCCATGTCTTTCAGGCGGACTTGGATATTTCCGCTTCCGCTGGATACACGGGCGGTCACGGCATCTGCGTCGGGAATCACGGAGTCTACGATGCTGTTTATATCTTCCGTATAATCTCGGATGTACTCATACGTCACGCCTTCTGCTCCACGTGTGTTGATGGTAATCATGGAGCGGTCTTCCAATGGAGCCATTTCCGAAGGTATGGCTCCCCACAGATATACGATAGCTCCCAGCATGAGGACAATGACAGGGAGTGTCCATATACGGTGGCGCAAGACAACTTGCAAGGAACGGCTGTACATATTATTCATTCCGATGAAGAATGGTTCCGTAATACGGTAAAAGGCGTTTTTCTTTTTCTGTTGTTTAAGGAGCTTAGTAGCCAACATGGGGGTGAATGTCAGTGCCGCGAACGATGATATGACTACCGCTCCTGAAATGACCATACTGAACTCTCGGAAAAGCCGTCCGGTCGTACCTTCCATAAATACGATAGGGAAGAACACGGCTACCAGGGTGACCGTCGTGGAAATGACGGCAAAAAAGATTTCCTTGGCGCCTTCTATTCCGGCCTTCTTCGGATTCATGCCCTGCTCTATACGGATATAGATGTTCTCTGTCATCACAATGGCATCGTCCACCACAAGTCCGACGGCCAGTACGACGGCCAACATGGTCAGTACGTTGATGGAGAAGCCAAACAAATACATGATGAAAAACGAACCGACCAAAGAGACCGGAATCACAATACAAGGTACCAATGTGACGCGCCAGTCACGCAAGAACAGGAAGATGATGATAATTACCAGAACGAAAGCCTCGTACACCGTTTGTTTCACTTCGTTGATGGAGGCGCGGATGAATTTGGTATTGTCGAATCCGTAGCTGTAATGTACATCGTCCGGCAGGTCCTTTTTCATTTGCTCCATGCGTTCATATACGGCATCGGCGATATTGATATGATTGGCACCCGGTTGAGGCACGACGACTACGCCGACCATCGGCACACCGTTCATCTTCATGTAACTTTTGATGTCGGCTGCTCCAAGTTCGGCCCGACCGATGTCGCTGAAACGGATAATTTGGTTCCCTTCGTGTTTCACAATCAAATCGTCGAACATCTTGGCCGTGTTCATCAATCCCATGGTACGGATGTTCAGTTCTATGGTATTTCCTTCTATGCTACCCGATGGCAATTCGACATTTTCATTGTCCACTGCATTTTTGACGTCCATAGGCGTGATACCGTAGCCGGCCATTTTGATGGGGTCGAGCCACAAGCGCATGGAATAACGTTTTTCTCCCCAAATAGATACGCTGCTTACGTCGGAAATCGTTTGTAACTGCTCCTTGACGGTCAGGTCGGCAATTTCGCTTAATTCGAGCAAAGAACGTTTTTCACTTTGCAGGGCGACCATAAGAATAGGAGAGGCATCGGCATCGGCCTTGGATACGGTAGGAGGGTCGCAGTCACGTGGCAAGTAACGTTGGGCGCGGGAAACTTTGTCGCGGACATCGTTGGCCGCAGTTTCCAGGTCGACCGAAAGTTCGAATTCTACCGTGATGCGGCTTTGACCTTGCTGGCTGACACTCGTCAGAGAGCGGATACCCGGAATACCGTTGATGTTCTGTTCCAACGGTTCTGTAATCTGGTTCTCAATGACATCGGCATTCGCTCCTGCGTACGAACAGGAAACCGATATAATCGGGTTGTCCACCGATGGATATTCACGTACACCGATATAAAAATAACCAATCATTCCGAACAATAGGATGATTACGGTCATCACGGTAGCCAATACGGGGCGGCGGATACTTAACTCTGATATATTCATATACGTCCTCCTTCTCTTAATCTACGCGGTCGAGTACAACGGGTAAGTCGGTGCGCAACTGCAACGTTCCGGATGTGATTAGCGTGTCTCCCACCTGCAATCCTTTTAATACTTGCACGCGTTCTTCTGTGCGCAGACCTACGGTCACTTCAACCGGTTGGGCTTTGCCGGATTTATATAAGAATACTTTATCTTTACCCATTTCCGGTACGATGGCTTCGGCCGGAATAGCAATGGCATCTTGAATTTCCTGCTTCTTGAGGTTGATGCTGGCATAACGTCCCGGCGTAAGGCGTCCGTTGGGATTCTCATATAAGGCACGGACTTTCAGCGTGTGCGTGTTTTCGTCAATGGCAGACTCTTTGGCATATACTTTTGCCGGGAAGTTTTGTAAAGAACCGTCTATGGTGAATGTCAGAGCCGTACCCGGATTGACTTCATTCACATAACGTTCCGGGACGGAAAACTCCACTTTCAGCGGGATGATACGGGTGAGTTTGCTCACGATGGTGGTAGGAGATGCGTATGCTCCCACGCTGATTTGGCGCAAGCCGATCACTCCGTCGAAAGGCGCCCGTAATTCCGTTAACTCTATTTGAGTTTTTACGATGTCGATTTCTGCTTTTAAGGTTTCGAGTTCCGTACGTACTTGTTCGTATGCCTCCTGGCTTACCGCATCGTGCTGCAATAGGGTGCGTTGACGGTACACCCTGTCATTGGCCAGTTTGAGTTGGGCTTGCAAGCGTTTCAATTCGGCCTGTAATTGCCTGTCGTTTACCTTGGCAAGTAATTGGCCTTTGGTGACGTGGCTTCCTTCTTTGAACCCAATCTCTACGACTTGTCCGGATGTCTCGAAGGAAAGGTCTACTTCTTCGTCTGGTAATAGATTGCCGCTTACTGTGAATTCGTCAGTAAGGACACCCGTACGGACTTTTAGTGCGTTCACATTCAAAATATTCTTTTTTGCTTTATCTCCGCTTTCTACTTTGTCGGCTTGAGCCAATTCGGAATTTAATTTGGGTAATTGGGAATAAACTCCCCATACCACTAAACCACATGCGATAAAGGCAATGAGCCCCCATTTCACTTTCTTGTTCATTAATCTCCCTTTTTTATATATGCTGTTTGTTAATTTTAAATTCTCTGCTGACGGAAAAACGTTGTTTTATGAATAAACCAAATGACAGTGTATTAGGCTTTTTCATATATAACTTATACCTAAAACCGCAATATTAATCTTTCTTGGAAGCAAATAATCTAAATAAGTATGTTTCATGTCGTATTTTGTTTCTTTAGTATTATGGGAGTAAAAGTACAAATAAATTTGGTAGGAGATTCTTATTTATACATTTTTTAATGATAAAACAAACAGTTTCAGAAAAAACGGAACAGTAGATCATTGACGGGCAGAGTGGATTTCCTTGTATGCCGTAGGTACCCTCTACCAAGCCGGAAACGTCCCCTTCTTTCTTCAGGGCAGCTGCCGCCTTCTGGAAAGCCTCGTCATATACGTTTTCAAAGGTTTCGCCTACGATATAACCATCGGGCTTGCTGTCCATGCCGGGATCTTCATTGTATTCCTTCATAAGGGCTTCAAAGTCCTCGCCGGCGTTTACCTTGTCCAGCACTTCCTGCGCAAGGGCCTTGTAGTCCCTGTCCTTCTTGTCCTCATCGGCATTCTCGGCGTTCTTGATGAGTATATGCTTTACATAGTACAGTCCCGCGGGGGCTACCAGCGGCTTGAGATTGCCGTAGTAGGAATAGTAGCTCTCATCGGTATTGTACTGGGAGGGATCCTTTTCGTAAGCCTCCTTATCGGCTGCGAGCTCCTTGTCGTAACGGGCCTGTATTTCCTCGTCGGTAGGCTCTGCTATGGCAGAGTAATGTTCGTTCAATATTTTCTGGCCCAGGGCTTCGTCAATATACTGCTGCTCCATATCGGCGAGTATTGCCGCAAAGGAGTAGCCGTTGGCCTTGTACGCCGCGTCAAAGGCCTTTATGGCGTTCTCGCGGCGCTCCGTCTCGTCCTCTATTTCGCTGTCCTCATACTGGCTGAGATACCTGTTGGCGGCTGTAAGGGCGTTCTCCTTGGCCTCGTTCATCTCTTCCTCGGTGAGCTCCATGCCCAGCTTATGCGCCTCCGCCACGGGTACTACGGAATTCACCAGCATATCCATTATCATCTGGCGGCCGTCCTTTGCGGTCTCGGAGTTGCTGGTATCTATGATGCCATACTGTGCATAGGTGCTGAATGCATTGTAAAATGTGGAATACAGTATCTCAACGTCGCCTACCTTTGCAACTACGGGATCCTGCACAACTGCGTTGCAGCCTGCAAAGGCACAGGCAACCATTATAACGGTCATCACCGCCGCAAGCACTCGGAGGATACGGTTGTTCTTAAGCATTGAAAATCTCCTTATCTCTTGTTGATAGCCCGATAAACAGGCAGTATACAAACCTTATTTATTTTATACTTTAGCACCTGCCATGTCAACGGAATAACGGCCTGTTTTAAAAAATGCCGCAATTTTTCCGTTCATGCGGCTGCGGATTGTCACCTATTAAAAATTCCAATGGTCAAAACCAGCTGTTTTTATATAAAATTATGATAAAGGCTTTATTTTTAGCCGCCATATGGGTTATCCTTATAGTGAAAAGCGTTTTATTCGGGGGGTGATACCGCCAATGAAAAATCTGCCAAACAAGGTACTGGATCCATTTGCAGACAAGGTAACGCTTCTCGTGGTATCAGTCTGCTTCTATACCGAGGGCTGGATAATCTGGCCCATGCTGGCCGCCGTGATAATAAAAGAAAGCCTTATGATAATCGGCGGGCTGATAATGCTCCGCTCCAATGTGGTGGCTTATTCCGACCGCTTCGGCAAGGCCTCCACCGTGCTGTTCTGCGCCAGCATAACCATGGCGCTTCTGGAAAAATCCCCGCTTCCGCTGCTGCTTCGCCGTATATGCGGCCTCAGCACCGCGCTGTTCTGCATGTCCATAGTATGCTCCTTCATAGCCCTCGGCCACTATGCGCGCACTCAGTTCATGCGCCGCAAGGCATAGCTTCTTGCTGCAGCAACGCCGGCCGCCTCATGAGGGCGGCCTTT
>OHLH01001384.1_pt1 | contig 12227 bp, 9 predicted proteins | sample 1569061 | NCBI WGS metagenome assembly OHLH01 (sample SAMEA3879603, study PRJEB24766) | human gut metagenome | biome: human-associated habitat; feature: feces | place: USA | collected 1985/1987
GTGTATGCTGACAGCATACACTTTTTTATTTTTATTTTTATATAATAATGTCAACGGATTTACATTAAGGAGTCCTGCAAATAAAAGTCAAGCCATAAAATGAAAACATCATCTAATTTGATATTGGAAACAGTCAGGCAATTTTGAGACGGTTTTTCTCACCGACAATAAAATTAGTTAGCTTGTTTCGATAACGGGTTAAATCCCTTAACTGATGAATATCAGCCGGAGGAATAAAGCTACCGTTAATTAAATCATGCTTAAAAAGGTCAGCAATCCATTTGGCATCCCTTTTGTCAGTTTTCTTTCCCTTAATTGCTTTAACATATTTTGGGTGAGTCAAAACAATATTGCAGGACAATTCAAGAATGTTGTAAACAGGAATCCAATATTTGCCCGTGGATTCCATACAAACATCCTTACAATCATTCTCTTTGAGCCAAGTTGCACATCGTTTCAGTTGATTAGTAAAAGTCGAAAAACGATTGCTTTTGTAGGTGGTAATACCCTTGTTGTCGGTAGTTGCAATGCAACAATAGATAAAGGTTTTGTGGACATCTATTCCAAAGCAAACAGGATAAACGATTTTTAACACAACACATCCCTCAAAATTAATATTTTGAGAAAACAAACAGGGACTGGATGCTCACTGAAAGATTGAGTAGTATATCTCTCCAAAGATAAGTTTACAGGGTTCAATGCCCTAATTAATTGTGCTTGAAAGAGCATCTGACACACATAAATATTCAGTTCAGTATACGCTGAGCCTACTCACCTCTTCGTGCTCTGTAGTGTGTTTGCTTTCTCAAGTACATTCTAACAATTTTTACATAGCTTTACTACAAGTTGCTTTCATTTATTTTTGTGCCTTGTAGCAAGGCGGAAAGGAATGGTCATAATTATGAAAAATACCGTTAAGAAAAATTTATGTACATTTATAGCTGTTATTGTTGCGGCATCTGCTACAATAGTTTTTGCCGGATGCTCCGACAATGGAGCACCGCAGGCTTCGACAGGCAGTGAGGGCGTTGCAAGTCAAACAAGCGATGCTGCATCTGCTGTATCACAGACAAAACAACCGGCAAAGAAGAGAGAAACAATTAAAATTGATGATATTGCATGGAATGTGGATCAAGGAATTGTTGACGGTGAAAAATATGTTCTTTTAGACTATACAAACAATTCAAAATATACAGTTACGGATTTTGAAATGACATTTAAAGAAAAAGGCTCGGTAACGGAAGAGGACAAGGAAAATTTCTACAACGAGATTAAAGATAAATTTTCAATGAGTGATGATGATATTTCCGAATTAAAACAAAGGGATATTTCTATGCACGCAGAAACCGAAAAAATTGTTGAACCCGGAGAATCCGCAAAAAATATAAACTGCTATTATTACAGCGGTATTTATTATTTAAAAGACATGAATCACTTTAATTTGGTTGAACCCGATGTTGCTATCATAAAATACATTAATGACAATAAAATCTACACTTCATATTATGATTTCAGCACTAAAAAATATTCAGAAGATGAAAATACCGAAGAGGCATATTATTGGACCACATCGGAACTCGGCACAAAAATTCCTAAGCCTGATGTAAATGTGGTAAAGAAATCCATAGATAATGAAGATTCTTTTGGATTTGAGGCTTACGGTTTATCTTTAGACCAATTTAACGAATATGTTGACAAATGCAAGCAACTCGGCTTTACCGTTGACGAAAGCAGTTATGAGGGCTATTATTCTGCAGATGATAAAGACGGCTATAATGTATATCTTTCATACAAAGAAGATGACGATTATATGACCGTAACCATTGATGCTCCGTCAGAATAAACAATACACTAAAAGGAATCTTGTACAAGGTTCCTTTTTTTATTATGTTAATTTTATATTTCAAATTATGGTTTATCGCACTGTTGAAGCTAAATAATTTAAAAATTTAGGTCAAGCCTTTTTAAAGGCTTGCGGGTTTGGGCAGAGCCCATAATGTCTTATGTTATAACAAATTATTATGCACTGACTGCTTGCTGTCAGTGTGCGTGAAACAAAGTTTAACAAAACAGGCGGCAGCCATATAAACAAAAACAGTCAACGCATTGCGCTGACTATGAAATAAAGTATATTTTCTTTAGTTGCTATCGCAAAACCTTTCGCCGTTGTGTTCAAGCCGCAAAACAGCGAGCTGTTTGACTATCGTTAGATTGCATAAACGGAAAGTATTTGTGGGCTTTGCCCAAACCCACGACCTTTGAAAAGGTCGACCAAACTTTTATAATTGCCTTGTGAAGTATTCCGCTAAACCGTAAATTACCCCAACTTTTGATAAAGAACCTTATTTCAAGCAAAAACGGCAGCACTTGTGAATTTAATTTCAAAGTGCTGCCGTTTAATTATTAATTATTTTTCAAGAAAATCAACAAATTTCTCGCCGAGAACCTCTCTTGAATATACCTTACTGATTTTATCATAGTTACTTCTGAGTTGGTCATCCGTAACCTGTGGGAACTTACGAATCTTATCGAGCAAGTCTGCATACGAAGTATAAATACAGCCGTCAATGCCGTTAAGAACTTCCCTTGAACCTGTGTTCTCTGTACAATAAACCATCTTTCCGTTGAGGATAGCCTCAATATACGGCATACCGAATGAATGGTTGAGAGTAAAGTCAACAACAGCATCGTGAGTTTTCATCTGATTTTTAGGGTTCGAGGTTTCGCCGCAATAGCAAATGTAGTCCTCCACCTCGTTGTCAAAAATCTTATCGAGAAATTCGTTAAGATAGTCGCCCGTACCGTAAACATCAATTACAATGTCATCAACATTCTGCTCTTTAAGATACTTGGCAAAGCCGATAAGATTGTTAATGTCAGCCTCACGCTCATGGCTGATTCTCAACAGATACATACCGAGGAAGTAATCACGCTCCGGCACATCAACTTTCTTTTTATTATCGTCCTCTTCTTCCGCTCCTATGTCCTCTCTTGCCACACTTCGGCTTGACTCAAGAGTATTGCCGAGAACGATATAATCCTTATAGTTTTTAAAATTAAATTTATCAAGGTAAAGCTGACGGTTTTCTTCACTTACAAATACAGCCTTGCCGATGTCGATTTTCTCCATTTTATTAACAATGTCGGGGAAAAGCTCATTTACAAGTGCGGCTGTACAATGGAAGAAATAGATTTTCTCCTCAATTTTCTCCGATGTAGCGTCATTAAGGAAAAGGTGGAGAGATTCTCTTGTTGAAATTACAGTCTTACTGTTTATATTCTCAAGTTTCTTTCTCATTGCCATACCTGCATACGGAGAAAGATTCTGTCTGCTGCAATCGCAGTCAAGGTGACCGTAAAGTCCTTTCCATCTAAAGAAGCCACGCTTTAAAAGTTCAATCTTTCTGCGTGAATTTGCCTTATACAATGCTGTAAGCTGCAATCCGTAAGGCATTTCCTTTGGCTTTGCCGTACATTTAAGCGACAAAAGCTCTACAAGGTAATTTTTCTCAAGCAAAGCCTCTGCAAGCGAACGGGTAGCAAAAACCGTACCGCCTACACCGTAGAAGTTATAACCGAGGAATGTTACCTTATTCTTCTGAATTGAAGAAAATTCCTCATACATTCTGTCAATATGAGCACCGCTCTCTATAAAGTCATAGTCAATCTCTTCCGGAAGTCTTGACTTAAAGAACGGATTTATCGTATAGGTTTCGTCGGCAATAGCGTCAACAAGCTGTCTTGCTTTTGTGTAAGAGCACTGCTCAAGCTCCTCTACCTCGCAGTAAAGGTTACGCTTTGCAAGGTAATTCTTCAAATCAGGCTGATACAAAATTACAGGCTTATTGAGCACCGTAAAGTCAAAGCCTACTGAAGAATAGTCTGTAATGAGAACATCATTTTTCGCAAGTTCGTCAAGCACATCTGTTTTGTGCGAATGAATAAACTTGATTCTGTCTGTCTTTGCACATTCCTTAAATTCTTCGATTTTCTCTTCATCAAAAAATTGGTGCAAACAAACCGTAAAAACGGAATTTGTTTTATCAAGATAATCGGCAAGTTTTTGGCTTGAAAGCACACCCTTAATCTGATGCATAAGCATCTGTGTCATATAGTTGTCGCCAAGGTACTCTCTCCATGTCATAAACCAAAGTATATTCTTGCCGTTGTGCGGCTGTGCATGGTATGCCTTGTGGCGCTTTACAAGCTCAATGTAGCGTGGCGGATAAATTCCGTAGTAAAGCTGATAATCTTTGAATTTATTGTAATCCATAAGAGTGGGCTTAATGTTCTTGTTGTAATACAAAAAGCGGAACATATTATTATTGTAGCCATAGCCCTTATATTCAATAGCTTTAATGCCAAGCGTGCCATGCTGTAAGTAAATAAGAGGCTTTTCTATGAAAAAGTCTGTCTTAAAAAAGCCGAGCTTTGTAGGAGTAATATCCTTGTAACTCAAAGAAACAAAGTACATATCGGCATTTAAGTAAATCTTAAAATGCTTTACTGTGTTTTTCCAAACAACAAAACTCTTTTCTTTGTCAGAAAGAGAGGCGTAGGTTTCTTTATTGGCGGCATTTTTTTCAAGCACAATGTACTTGTCTATACCGTCCCTGCGGCGTACTACCTGTTTCCAAAAATAATATGAGTTATTATTTGAGGTTGCGGCAAGATTTTCGCCAAACAGCCATATAAAATTTCTACCCATCAAATTACTCCTTTAGTATATGGTTTATGCCTCGGTAATTTTACCGAAACCGCAAAATGCAAATTAAATAAACTGAAATTACAGCTCAAAAGTTGATTTTTCAGGCAAAAGTTTTTCAAATGCGTCAATGACGCCCTGCTTTTTCACCTCAAAATCCGTAGTTTCGGCTGTATCGTTAATACAAATCATATTATGCTTTTGTGAAGGAATATCCCTGCACAAATCGGGATAATTATACTCCTTGACATGATAGCAGTATGCAAAGCTGTCCCTGCGGACTGTATAATTGCCTGCCGCCAACTGCCAGAACTTCATAAGCCACTGGTTTACATTGCCTGTTTTTCTGAATTTATCCATACAGGTAGAATCCAGCGCATCGTATTCTTTTTCCCAAATTTCTTCAAAAGTCGCTTTCATAAAACTCGACGGAGTGTGCTGATAGTAAAAACCCGGAAACCAATGCCACGGCAACAAAAGCGTCGTTTTTAAATGATTTTTCATTCCGTTCTTACCGCTATACCACTTTTTCCAGTCACGCTTAAAGACTTTTTCCTTATCGAAATGGTCGTTAATGATAGAAACATCCGCACCGTTAAAGAAACCTGCGCTGTCCTTATTAAAACAAATGCAGTCAAGCGCAAATGTGTCGCAAGGCATACCGTCTTTGAAAAAGTCCTCCGGTTTAGTCGGTGCGGTAATAAACATATCGTCATTAAAATACACAAACTGTTCCGAAAGTCCCTTTATACGGTGCAAATTAAGCTCAATAGTATGTGAATTAAAGGTAGGAAGATACTTTGACGGAATGTAATCTTTATGATTTACAATGTTAAGTTTTGGGTTTGTTGTATCAAGCCACTTCGGCAGATGTCCCCAGGTGACAAAGTGAATTTTATTTACCCAAGGGGCAAACTTTTCCACACCTCTGAACCAATACTGCAAGTTGTCCCAATCTCTGAAACGAACTTCACTGTTGGCATTGGTGACCGTTTTGCCGTCATACTTGGCTTTTTCCGCCTGCCACTGCTTATCGTTGCCGTCAACCCAAATTATTACAAAATCAATCGGGTTTGTGTTTTTCTCTTCCATACATACCTCACGGCCATCTTTCTTTGACAGCCTCGTAATTTCTCTTTGAATTTTCCGTATCGTACAAGTCAAAAAATTCCTTGTGTCTGTTTAAATAAAGCTCTGTGTTTGCAAACGAACGCTGTGCCATCTGCTCTATATAGTTCATAAGTCCCTGTTCTTCGTTATAAACAGGGCCAAAGCCGTCCTCGGCATAGTCAAAATAACCTTTACCATAGTGCTGCTCCGAAAATCTTTCATAATCAAACTGAAAATACGCAAGCGGCTTTTTCATATAAGCAAAGTCAATCTGCACGCTTGAGTAATCGGTAATCATAAATGCCGAGCTTTTCATAAGCTCCTGCACAGTATATTCGGGATATTTGCAGATTGTAAGGTACGGATTGCTCTTTGAAAAGCAGTCGATAAATCTCTGCATATCCCTGTGCGGGTAAAACATAACAGTACAGCCGTACTTTTCGCAAATTTCTTCAAGTCGTTTGCTGTTGATTATTTTACTCCAATTTTTAAAATAATCACTCTCGCAAAAAGCCTTTTTATCATCTTCAATGCTCTTTGAAAGTGCGTCTGTACCGATCCAGTCACGCCATGTCGGCATAATAAGTATCTGATTCGGCACTGTTTTAAAATCGTGAAGCTTGTCCCAGCGGGGAAGTCCGAGTAATTTTACAGTGCCCTCGGGATAACCGTAATTATTGTTTACATACTCCCATTCCCTGTATGTGCTGGTGACAAACATACTCATTTTTGTGTTTTTATAATAAAGAAAATCAATATTTGTAAGAATTACCCCATGTTGTAAAAACACACGGCTGTTGCGCAAAATTCCGTAAACCTCAAGCAGATAGCATACGGCATAGTTCGGCTTTCCGCCCTTTTGAGAACTGATGTTTACCTTTGCGGTAAGATATAAAATCCAGTGGGCAAAACTGCCGTACTTTACGGTTTTGCCGGTTTTTTTGACATTTTCGTAATCAACGCTGTTTTTATACACCGCATAAACGCAGTCCTGCTCGGGGTGATTTTTGCACACATATTCAAAAAAGCAAAATCCGTTGTCCGTTGCCTCCACTCCGTTATCGCACACAAGCCATAAATCTTTTCTGAAAATTTTATACACGAGTGCAATCGGCAAGGCAAATATAAACAGAAAAATATGCAGTATATCTCTCGGTTTTACATCTTTGAGTTTTTCAAAAAATCTTGACATACCGCCACCGTTAAGACATAAACTCTTCGTACAAAGGAAGCACCTCTTCGGTAGTGCCCTGCATCTTTACTTCGCCATCGTGCAGCCAAAGAATATTGTCACAGAGTTTTCTGAGTGTGTCGGAGCTGTGCGATACAATAACCACGGTTCTGTCTTTGTTCATAATAAGGCTACGCATTTTTTCGTAGCTCTTCTTCTTAAACTTTGCGTCACCAACGCTCAAGACCTCATCAATAAGCATAATCTCGGTTTCGAGAATCGCCGTAATTGAGAACGCAAGTTTAGAGTACATACCGCTTGAATATGTCTTTACAGGGCGGTCAATAAAGTCACCGAGTTCGGAAAATTCAATGATTTCGTCGAGTTTTTCTTCGATCTGCGGTCTTTCAAAGCCTAAAAGCATACCCGAAAGGAAAATATTTTCCCTGCCGCTTAATTTATTCTGAAAGCCTACGCCGATTGAAAGCAAGGAAATCGAATGACCGTGAAGGTCGATTTCGCCTTCGTCAGGCGAGAAAATACCTGCTATAGCTTTTAAAAGGGTTGATTTACCGCTGCCGTTTTTGCCGACAATACCCAAAATCTGACCCTTTTCAACCTCAAAAGAAACACCCTTTACAGCCTCAAAATACTCAATTTTCTTATTCTTTCTCGGTGCAAAAATAGACTTTAAAAGCGAAACCTTTTTAAAACATCTGTATTTAATTTTAACATTTCTGACTGAAATTGCTGATTCTCCCATAATTAAATCACCTTTACATAGCTGTTTTCGTGCTTATAAATCGTTCTGATGCCAATAACACTGATAACGATGCCAACAACAAACCACGCAAGCAATGCCACCCAGTGTGGATCCTGATTATAAATAAGCACTCGTCTTAAATCGCAGATAATAAGAGCTATCGGATTACATTTAATCAAAAGCTCACCCAAAATACCGTCAAGTTTATTTTCGATTGAATAGAAAATACCTGAAATGTAGAAACCAAGCTGCAAAACAATGGTAATTACATTGAGCAAGTCCTCAACAAATACACCGAAGTGGAGCATAATTGTACTGCAGGCAAATGTGATTACAACCAAAAGCAACATAATCGGCAATGCCCAGAACATTCTCCAGCTTAAAGGCACTTGGTAAATAATCATAAGAAGAACCGTAAGCGCATAGGATACGAGCATCTTAAAACCGTAAACACCGATTTTTTCAAGAATAAATATGTGCTTAGGTATATAAACTTTCGTGACAATCATCTTTTTGGACTGCACGACTTTTACGCAACTTTTAACAACCTTGCTGAAGAACTGCCAACAGTTAAGACCGATAAATACGAATACCGGGAAATACGGCTCGCCGCTCTTAAATACAAGGATTGCGATAAACGAATACACAAGCATAAAGAAGAACGGATCAAGAATCCACCACAGCCAGCTCAAGAAAGAGCCCGCTACTTCGGACTTAAGTTCCGCCTTTGAAGAAAATACCGTGTAGTTAAAGAATTTTTTGATGTCCTTAAAAAATCTGTTCATCTTTAATAACTCACTTCCAAATCATAAAATTTCATTCTGACACATAATAACCTATCTTGAATTATATCATTATACTGTCAATATTTCAAGTATTGTGTATTTTTCGTGTGACGAATTTTGAGAGCTTTTCTGCAATTTTTCTGTTAAAGAATTTGCAAATAATACACATAATACTTACAATGTCTTAAAAAAAGAATTATTATACAAATTATACTTTACAATATTGTTACATTTAATTCGGCACAGAGTTCTTAACATAATTATAATATAACGTTAAAAACTTTGCCCGATTAAAAAATGACCGCAATCTTCATCGGATTTACGGTCATTTATTTTTTATTCAATTTACATTAATTATTGATATTTTCTTCAAGTTCGTCAACGCTTGTTTCTGTAATTACGGTGTTTCCGTTGTCAAACTTAAAGCTCATATTAAAATAATAATCGCTGTCTTTTCTGATAGCCGCTATGTATTTAAATGTAGTTGTTTTATCACTGTCAATCATTAAATTCAAACTTTGAGAATCATAATCACTGATAAAATATTTATAATTGTCGCTTACAACCGCAATCGGAATAATATAATCGGAAGACAGTCCGTCATAAGGAACTATGTCCGCATCTGTGTCTTCAGACGCTGAAATTTCCTTTAAATATACTTTTTTGCCGCTGTTACTGAAATTATCGGCATTAACGGTAAATTCATATATCGCAAAGGTTTCCGTATCATAAGCAACGCTGTCGTCAAAATCGCTTTCATCTAATGTAGCGCCGCCCGTTTGCAGGTTACTGCCCTTAATATAGGTATCATAAATATATTTTGTGCTCGGCTTTTTTACATCAGTTACTTTTACAGTACCGAAATCGGTATCTGCCTCTTCAAATAAACTGCTGTAAATTTTATCGCAGTTCTTTGTAAAAACAACCTTGCCTTTACTATCGCCGCACTCATAATTATAGTTTATCTTCAAACTGCCGTCCTCTTTACGATTTGAATCACAGCGATATATGGTAAATGTGTCGCTTGTATGCGGTTTTATTGTGAGTTTATCGGGATTTCCGTCAACGCTGACATTTGTAAACGAATAATTCATACTGCTGTCCTTGACGGTAACATTAAAATCATCAAAAGATATTGTGAAATCATCGTCGGTGGTATTTTCAACATAAAAATCAAACTTATACTCTTTCGGAGCATCATATGAGGATGTCATTGACTCTAACGAAAAAGCACCTGTTTGAATATCGGTCATTGTTATGCCGCCAAACAATGTTTCGGCTTTCTCTCCTACTTTGTATTGAGTAGAGTCAATTTTATCAACATCTGTGGGTTCCGACAGTTGTAAATCGAGACTGTTTACTATGGCCGACACTATTACAATTACCACACCTGCCAAAATTACTCCGCCGAGTATGCAGGCGGCAACAATTTTTCCTGTTCTGCCGCTGTTCTTTTTAGGTACAGGCGATTGTGTGGGAATAGGCGCAACTCCGTTCTGCCCCTGTACGGGAACATTTACAAAACCGTTTGGTCTTTGCTGTGGAATATAAGAAAAATTCGTCTGCGGTTGAGCCTGAACATTTTGATAATTATTCTGCTGTGCAGTGTTGGCATAATTTGTATTATTTTGGTTTTGTACTGCCGATGCAGAATTGTTTAAGGGTTGTTTGTTCTCAATATTTATATATGGGTTCTGCTTATTTTCGGTTTGTGGTGATTGTGATTTAAGCGAAGTTCCGCACATTGTGCAAAAGTTGCCCTCGCAATCAAATCCGCAGTTTGGACATTTCATAATAAAGTTCTCCTATATTTATGTTTATACACTGCTATAATAAATCAAAAATAAACAAAAGTCAATGCATTTTTAGAATATTTTGCTATTGAATTTACAAAATTGTTGTTGAAATATTTTAGCCGCTGTTGTATAATTTTATTGAAATGTATCGAATGAACTTGCAAAATAATTGAATTTTTGCATTAAACAGAAAAAATATGAAATAACGGGAGTTTTAATTATGAGAGGATTGTATTCTTCAAAGACTAAAATTCGTCAGCAGATATTTACCGAAGTTGCTCGTTTTGCGTACGAGGGCGGTGATTATTCTAAATTTGAAAGTCTGCCTTACAAAATTATTCCGGGCGAGATTTCCACTTACAGAGAAAGCGTTTTCCTTGAGCGTGCCATTGTAGGTGAAAGACTGCGCCTTGCCATGGGACTTAACCTGTTGTCGGCAGATGAACAAGCACCTATTTCGACAGGCGTTGAAGAAAGTATGATTGACGAAAAGGTATATGAACCGCCGCTGATTAATATTATTAAGTTTGCTTGCCACAGCTGTCCCGAAAAGCGTGTGTTCGTAAGCAACGGCTGTCAAGGTTGTCTTGAACACCCTTGTACCGAGGTTTGCCCGAAAGGCGCTATCTCAATCGTGCACGGCAAATCTTTTATTGACGAAGAAAAATGCATTAAATGCGGCAAGTGCCAAAGTGCGTGCCCTTACAATGCAATTATAAAGCAGGAGCGCCCCTGCGCAGCTGCCTGCGGTATGAAAGCAATTCACAGTGATGAATACGGCAGAGCGGATATTGACTACAACAAATGCGTAAGCTGCGGAATGTGCCTTGTAAGCTGTCCGTTCAGCGCAATTGTTGACAAAAGCCAGATTTTCCAAACAATAAAGGCTTTACAGAGTGATACTCCCGTTTATGCCGCAGTTGCACCCGCTGTTGCAGGTCAGTTTGCAGGACTTCCTGCAACAAAAATAAGAAATGCGTTCAAGGCGCTCGGCTTTGAAGATGTTGTAGAGGTTGCCGTGGGAGCCGATCTTTGCACCGTTGAAGAGGCAAAAGACTTTATGGAAGAAGTGCCTGCCAAACAGCCGTTTATGGCTACTTCGTGCTGTCCCGCATGGAGCGTTATGGCTAAAAAGACATTTCCCGACATTGCGTCTTACATTTCTATGGCTCTCACCCCTATGGTACTTACAGGCAGACTTACAAAACAGGATCATCCGGGTTGCAGAGTAGTATTTATCGGTCCTTGCGCGGCTAAAAAACTTGAGGCAAGCCGCAGAAGTATAAGAAGTGACATTGATTTTGTGCTCACTTTTGAAGAAGTGGCGGGAATGTTTGCCGCCAAAGAGGTAGATTTTGCGGCGCTTGAACCCGATGAAAAACCGCTTTCTTTCTCAAGTGCGGACGGCAGAGGTTTTGCCGTAAGCGGCGGCGTTGCAAAAGCGGTTGTAAATGCAATACACAGAATGAACCCTGAGCGTGAAGTAAAAATTGCAAACGCACAGGGACTTGACGAGTGTATGAAATTGTTAAGAATGGCGAAAGCCGGCAAGTATAACGGCTATTTGCTTGAGGGTATGGCGTGTCCGGGCGGTTGTGTTGCAGGCGCAGGTACAATAAATGTTCCCGAAAAATCTGCCGCAGAAAATCTGAAAAGTAAAAAGAGCAGTCCATTTGAAACCGCCTGTGAATCTCCGTATGTAGACATTTTGCCCGAACTTGAAAACCTCTATAATGAGTTTTCTCATAAAAATAATGAATGATTTTAAAGTTGGGTAAATTATGGTTTAACTCACAGTTTAGCCAAGCAATTATAGAAGTTTGGTCGACCTTTTTAAAGGTTGTGGGTGTGGGTAAAGCCCACAAATACTTTCCGTTTATGCAATTTAACGATAGCC
>OHLH01001387.1_pt1 | contig 12201 bp, 10 predicted proteins | sample 1569061 | NCBI WGS metagenome assembly OHLH01 (sample SAMEA3879603, study PRJEB24766) | human gut metagenome | biome: human-associated habitat; feature: feces | place: USA | collected 1985/1987
GCGTGGAATTGGTTCCTCCGAATCCGAATGAGTTGGAAAGGAACGTATCAAATTCCAGGTTTACCCGTTGGGTAGGTATATTCAACTGTGCGGAGGCCTCGTCCGGTTCCTCGAAATTGAGGTTGGGGGCGATGAAACCGTTATTCATCATGAGGGTGGAGTAAATCACTTCACTGGCACCTGCCATCCACATTTCGTGACCGGTCATAGACTTGGTGGACGTCACGTATGGGCGATGTCCTTCAAATACCTCTGCTATGGCTTTTGCTTCATTCAAATCACCTATTGGTGTAGAAGTGGCGTGCGCATTGATGTATTTAATTTCATCCAATGCGATTCCGGCATTCCGGATGGCCATTTCCAATGAACGCTTTGGCCCGTCTATATTAGGAACAGATATGTGATCTCCGTTGGATGAAAAACCGTAGCCGATAATTTCTGCCAGTATGGGGGCTCCTCGCTTAACAGCCGATTCATAACTTTCCAGTACCAGGCTGGCGCCTCCTCCGCTGGGTACAAGCCCGTCCCTGCTTTTATCAAAAGGTCTGGATGCTTTCTGGGGTTCAGTTTCCCGATTGGAAAATGCACTTAACCCGTCGAAACTACCCACTGAGAATGGATTTACTTCCTGTGCGCCACCACAAAGAATGCAGTCCTGCAATCCCGATTTGATAAGCAGATATCCCATGCCAATGGCGTGGGAACCGCTTGCACAAGCACCGGAGATTGTGAAGTTTACTCCTCTGAGTTTAAAGATGACTGACAGGTTCATCGACACAGTTGAATTCATCGACTGGAAGATAGAACCGGAACCTACCAGAACGGTATTCTTCTTTTCCCGGATAATATCCACAGCATTAATAATCGGTGCAGTGCTACTATCATTTCCATAGAGCACCCCTACTTCGTTCGCTTCCAGGAATGCTTCATCGATACCTGCATTTTTGAAGGCTTCCACACTTGCCAGATAGGCATATTCTCCTTGTTCAGGCAGGCAGAGACGTTTTCGTCTGTCCAGCATCTTTTTGAGATCAGGACGCTCCAATAAGCCGGTCAGTGCGGACAGATATCCCATCTCTTTCCGTTGAGGATCAATGCCGATGCCTGATTTACCGTTATATAATGAGTCTGTTACTTCGCTCAGATTCTTGCCGATGCATGAGTAAATCCCCATTCCTGTAATGACAACTCTTCTCATGTATGCAGTCCTCCATTGATTGAAATAACCTCACCTGTAATATAAGAGGCATTGGGAGAGACTAAAAAACTTACGAGATCAGCTACTTCTTCCGGTTCGCCGAAGCGTCCGGCAGGGATATGTTTTTTCCATTCGTTCTCGTTGATATCTTCGGTCATTTCCGTGCGGATGAATCCGGGCGCTACCGCATTGACGGTCACGTGCTTCTTTGCCACTTCCTGAGCTAATGCCTTGGTAGCAGCAATGACACCTCCTTTGGCGGCAGAATAATTGGTCTGCCCGGGCATGCCTTTGATCCCCGATAATGAGACGATGTTGACAATACGTCCGAAGCGTTTGACAAGCATGTTCTTAAGCAATGCCTGGGTGACATAAAAGAAGCCGTTCAGACTGGTGTTCAGTACCCCGCTCCATTCTGTTTCGGTCATCCAAAGCATCAGATTATCTTTGCGGATGCCTGCATTATTTATCAGCACCTCGATATATTCATCCGGATGTTGTTCGCTCCAGTTATTTAAAGCTGCCTTTGGATCAGTAACATCGAACTTCAATAGTTCTCCGTTGCCTCCTTTTTCACGAACTAATTGCAGTGTGTTTGCCGCTTCCTTATCGTTGCTTTGATAATTTATCAGCACGGTATATCCCATTGCTGCCAACTTGATGCTGACAGAACGTCCTATGCCCCGGCTTCCGCCTGTTATTAATGCGTATTTCATTTATAAATTGAATTTCTTATTTTTCAAGTATTCACTCATAGCCTCTATTTCCTTGTACTTGGGAGTATCCTGGGTAAATACAGGGAAAAATGCCCGGATCTCATTGTATACACAACGCGATTCCGTACTGAGCTTTTCCTGTATCTTTAAGTAATCTACAGCCTGTACGATACCCATAAACAGGATGCTCATAACCTGGAAAGAATTCTCTATGACTGTTTTGGCTATTAATGCAGAATTAGTTCCCATGCTTACAATGTCCTGATTATCATTGTTGTTTGGGATACTGTGTATATACATGGGATTAGATAACGTCTGGCACTCAGCTGTTGTGGAAGTAGCTGTAAATTGTGAGGCTTGTAACCCATAATTCAATCCTAATACTCCCAAATTGACAAATGGAGGAAGTATTCCGTTGATGCGATCATGGAACAGATAGTTCAATTGGCGTTCACTTAGCATTGTCAGTTTCGTTATGGCTATTTTCAGTTTATCCATCTCAAAAGAGACGTAATCACCATGAAAGTTTCCGCCATGATATACATTTTGGGTTTCCGGATCAACAATCGGATTGTCGCAAGCTGAGTTGATTTCGTTTATCAATACTTCTTCTGTATTTATAAGGGTGTCATAAACCGGTCCCAATATTTGTGGAGTACATCTTAACGAGTAATAAGGCTGTACTTTATGTTCAAAAATCTTTTCTTCATGTTTCTGTCCGTACAGTTCATTCTCTCTCTTGAGAGTACATTTACTGTCGGACATCCAGACTCTCATCATTTCAGCTATCTTTTGCTGCCCTTTATGAAGTTTGGCATCATTTAGCGGCTGAGAAACAAAATCATCATACGATGCGGCAATTTCATTCATCATTACCGAGGCGCATACGGACCAGTTGAGCAATTGGCGGGCATAAATCAAGTTAACAATGCCAATGCCTGTCATAACAGAAGTGCCGTTTGTTACTGAAAGCCCTTCACGGATATGTATGGAGAAAGGTTTGAGATGATTCTTCTCAAGTACTTGGGCAGTGGGTTGTAGCTGCCCTTGATAGAACACTTCTCCTTCACCGATCAGTGTCAACGCTATATGCGCCAATTGCACTAAATCGCCACTGGCACCTACACTGCCATGCTCCGGTATATACGGAAAAATATCCAGGTTAATGAACTTGACGAGTAGTTCGACCAGCTCTGTATGTATACCTGATTTCCCTTGAAGAAAGGTGAATAATCTGGCAATCATTGCTGCTTTTACATAAAGAGGAGGCAATGGTTTTCCCGCTCCGGTAGAGTGGCTCCTGATGATGTTGTATTGTAATTCCGTTAATGATTTATCTTCAATCCTATATTGAGCCATAGGACCGAACCCTGTGTTAATTCCGTAAATAATTTTATCACTGGAGAATTCCTTCAAGAAACGAAAACTCTTATCTACTTCTTGAATACATTCATCGGAAATAATTACTTTTTCATCATCAAACAGTAGCTTCTGGAGCGTTCCCAAATTTATATATTTGCCGACTATCATAGTATACTTCATTGATATAGACTGCAAAAATAGCTATTTTATATCAATAATAGATGTCTATGCAAAATAAAACTTTTTTCTGCAAGGTGGTTTTTGACGGACCTGAATATATTGTAAATAATGTTATTCAGTAACAGCTTCCAACAATTTTATCTCATGACTGGTATCATTCGTATTACAGCTTCCATTGAATTTAGCCTGTGATTCTATTTCCAATTTGGTGGTATAGATATTGCCCTGCATCACACAGTTGGCTTTCAGGGTGAGTTCTTCCTTCACGTATGCATCACCGATGATAGTTCCGTGAAGGCAAGCGTGTGTACAAGACAGGTTGCCGTGTATTTTTCCTTCCGGACCGATGACTATTTTTCCGGTACACCGGATATTTCCTTCTACAGTTCCGTCGATACGCATATCTCCATCGATGGAACAATCACCTTTAATTAAACTTTGACTGGAAAGCGTGGTTAATTTATTGCTTACCTTGTCATCTATTCCTTTTTTTGAGTTAAACATGTTAGTATGCTTTTATGGTTTCATATATTCGGAAATATTGTTTCTCACTCCTTCAGTGGGATAGTAATACTTTTGACGTAAGAGTCCGTTGGAATAATCTGCACAACCGAGCCTGTTAATAAGAATAAGGTATTTCCTACTTTTCCGATCGGCTTGCCGGATATATCTTCATTATCGTTATAGCGCACTGTTATGTCATCCTGCATTTTTGCGGCCCGATATGTGTATATTCCATAAAAGAAAGAGAATAGAAAAATGTAAATGATGACAAGGGCTAAGTAAGTGATCCTCATTACCGGTTTATACCAGCTCTTCTCCGACATGCCGAACGTACTTTTCTTATAGGAAGCTGGAAAACGTTTTATCCAGATACGGTCTGTGATGAAAGCGATAATCGGGATGATCGGTGATAATATCATAAACCAGATGATGGTCGGGTCTTCAAAAGGAGAGATCAGAAAGTCAAAAACTGAGGCGTATTGAAAGATATTGATACCGAAATGCTTGAACTTAAAGTAGTTGAATAACATTCCGATACACACCATGACGAGATAGCACAACGGCAGAATGCGCGGAAGTTCTGTGACTACCTGCTCGTATCTGCTTTTTACCGTCCTCTCTGCCATATTTCTTATCCTTCTACGCGGGTTACTTGTTTTATGTTTTGTATCTGTTTCAGATTATTGCAGATGGTTTTTACATCATCCACATCATGCACGTACAATTGGATGTTTCCTTCAAAAATACCGTCTGTTGTTTCGATGGACAACTTACGGATATTTACATTCAGCTGACGTGAAATAACCTGCGTTACTTCGTTCAGCAATCCCATGGCATCTATACCTTTTATATATATATTCACCAGGAAGGAGAGTTCCTTATGGGTATCCCACTCTGTAGCCAGAATACGGTTTCCGTAACTGCTCTTCAAACGTGCGGCAACGGGACACTGGCGTTTGTGGATAATGATACGGTCGTTTTCGTCCATATATCCCAGTACATCGTCACCCGGAATGGGGTGGCAACATTCTGCCATGATATAATTCTTCTGGATATTCTCTTCCGTCAGTTTCAGGATTTGCTTCGTATTGATTTTCTCCTTTTCTTGCAGTGGTTTTTCTTCAATCGGTTCTTTGTTGTCCTTGTTACCGCCGAACGAGAAGGTGAGAAACTTCTTCCAGTTGGTTCCTTGTTTCTCTTTCAGGGCATTTTTATCCAGGTCGCCCAATACGATCTTTTTATTGCCGATGGCTATCAGAAACTCGTCCCGGTTTTTCATATTATGGGCTTTCACCAACTTGTCTATCAACAAGTCGTCCAATCGCAGTTCTTCTTTTTTGAAGAATTCGTTCAGAAGGGTTTCGCCTTCTTTCTGGCTGTTCCTTTGCTCTTTGCGCAGGATGGCGGCTATCTTGGCACGGGCACGGGCAGTAGTGGCAAATACTTCCCATTCCGGTTGTACGCGTTGTGATTTGGAAGTCAGAACTTCCACCTGGTCACCACTTTGAAGCTTGTGGCTCAGAGGGACAAGCTTATGGTTTACTTTTGCGCCGATACAGTGGCTACCGATGTCAGTGTGCAGGGAGAATGCAAAATCCAGTGCTGTAGAGTTCTGCGGCATAGTCTTGATTTCGCCTTTGGGGGTAAACACAAATATTTCCGATGCAAACAAGTTCAGCTTGATGGTATCGAGGAAGTCAATGGCATCCGGTTGCGGGTCATCAAGTATTTCTTTGATGGTGCGCAGCCATTTATCCAATTCACCTTCATCTTCGCTGCCTCCGCCTTCTTTATATTTCCAGTGGGCGGCGAAACCTTGTTCGGCTACGTCATTCATCCGTTCACTGCGGATTTGTACTTCAATCCATTGCCCGTTGTTTCCCATAAGGGTGACGTGCAAGGCCTGGTAACCATTGGCTTTGGGATGACTTACCCAGTCGCGCAGACGGTCGGGGTGGGGTTTGTATATTTTAGAGATGGAGACATAGATATCAAAACAATCGTTCAGTTCTTCGTCCGCATTTCGTGGTTCAAAGATAATACGTACGGCAAGTAAGTCATAGATTTCTTCGAACGGTACATGCTTGGTCTGCATCTTGTTCCAGATGGAATAGATGGATTTAACACGCGCGAGAATACGGAATTTCAGCCCCATTTTGTCCAGCTGGGCACGTATCGGAGTAGTGAAATCATTGAATACTTTATCACGTTCGGTTGCTGTGGCTGCCAGCTTTTCTTCGATTTCCTGATACTCTTCGGGATGTTCGTACTTGAAACTCAGATTCTCCAGTTCTGTCTTTATCTTGTACAGTCCCAGGCGATTGGCGAGGGGAGCATAGATATACAATGTCTCGCCTGCAATTTTGAATTGCTTGTTGGGAAGCATCGAACCTAACGTGCGCATATTGTGCAGCCGGTCGGCTATCTTGATCAGAATTACGCGTATATCATCGGACATCGTCAGCAGCAACTTCTTGAAGTTCTCTGCCTGTGCCGAAGCGCGGTCACCGAAAATACCACCGGATATTTTGGTCAGTCCGTCTACAATCTGGGCGATCTTCGGGCCGAATATGTTTTCTATGTCTTCTACGGTATAATCCGTATCTTCTACCACATCGTGCAGCAAGGCAGCACAAATGGATGTAGAACCAAGACCTATTTCGTTGCATACAATTTGTGCCACAGCGAGGGGGTGCATAATGTAAGGTTCGCCCGAACGGCGTTTGATGCCCTTATGCGCCTGATTGGCAAAGTTGAATGCCTTTGTTATGATCTCAATACGCTTGCGGTGTTTGGTTGCCAAGTAGTCGTTTAACAGTTGCTGGAAAGCCTGTTCAATCATTTCTTCTTCGACTTTTTCTTTATCTTTCTGGCCCACATTCTCTTCCATATCCTGTTCTCCTTTCTTCAGTTGCTGCAAAAATAAGCAATTTTCAACATCACACAAGTATTTGTGCCTTTATTTATATATCTTCAATTGCTTTCCGGCAGAAATGTTGGTATTGCGCAATCCATTCCAACTCTGAAGTTGCTTGACGGTGACGCCATAACGACCTGCAATACCACCCAGTGTTTCGCCACTCCGTATCTTGTGGTAAGTCAGCTTCCCGTTGCCGGTTGTAGCGCGTCTTGCTGTAGAGCGGGTTTCGGGGATGGCTACAGTACGGCGGTTTTTGAATAATTCATTAGAACGGTGGGCGTAGATGGTGTCCTGGCTGTCGATAAATGTACTGATGTAATTCATTGGCAGGCGGAGGGTTTGCGCCTTGCTTTCACCGGGAATTATATTCTTTTTATATTGGGGATTAAGACTTTTGATCTCTTCCATACTCACGCTACAGATATCGGCAAGCTGTTCGAAATGTAAGTTTTTTGTTACCTGTACTGTATCTGTTGCGTCGGGAATGTTGGTTTCCATGGGGCAGATGTTGTGCTTGCAGTAGTAGGTCATCACATAGTTGGCGGCGATAAACGCGGGTACATATCCACGGGTTTCTTTCGGCAGGAAGTTATAGATTTCCCAATAATCTGTTTTCCCTCCGGCACGGCGGATGGCCTTGTTGATGGTGCCCGGGCCGCAGTTGTAAGCGGCAATCACCAGATTCCAGTCTTGGTAAATGGCATACAGATCCTTCAGATAGCGGGCGGCAGCCCAGGTGGCCTTGATTGGATCGCAGCGTTCGTCAACGAGACTGTTGCTTTCCAGACCATACATTTTTCCGGTAGCCAGCATGAACTGCCACAGTCCGCAAGCGCCTGCGCGTGAACGGGCGGAAGGGTTGAGAGCGGATTCGATAATGGGCAAGTATCTGAGTTCGAGCGGCAGTCCGTAGGTGTCGAGCGCTTCCTCAAAGATAGGCATGTAGAAATTGCAGGCGCTCAGCATGAACGATACGTTATTGCGTAAGCGTCCTGTGTACATATCTATGAATTTGCGTACAATTTCATTGTATGGCATTTCCATCACGGCAGGAATACGGCTGAGACGGTCGATGTAGACGGAGTCACTGAAAAACGGATTCTCAGTGGAAGTACTGCAATCTTTGCCTAAATCAATATAATTCTTTGCTTTCCAGTCGTTGAGCAGGCTGTCCAACGGATAGGTCATACTTGGAGGAAGTTCGATGCTTTCCTTTCTTTCCGTTCCGTTGTCGCGGATAAGTACATCCACGCTTTCTTGCGCTTGCACCTGGAAGGTGAAGAGTGACAGACAAAACAGGAACGGAGTGACGATAAGCTTCTTCATATTTACAGATTTATTCTTCATGTGTGATTATTCTTTGGTATGGCTTTATTCTCATTTAAAAACGGAAACTGCATTGCAGTCCGACGGATTTATTGGAGGTACCGCTGCTATATGGGTTGTTGATAACAGCCGGTTCTATTCTCATACTAAGGTCGGGCGTTATATCGAAATTAGATAATTCCGCATCTACATACGCATCGATGACTGATATCAGATAAACACCGATAAAAGCGAAGATACTCAGGTCGCGATATCGACGGTATGTATCCTTTCGTTTTCGGAGCGTTTCTACTATTTGTGTCTGGGAAACCCTGTCGATGTATCCCGGGGGGAGCAGATCAGTGATACTGCTGGCATCCCAGTTGCCTTTGGAGGCGTCCTTGTACGCTTGCATGTAGTCTTTGTACATTTTCCCGTTCCAAGTCAGTGCATATGCACATCCGGCAAAGCCACCATATATAATAGGTAGTTTCCAGTATTTCCGGTTGTATATTTGTCCACCACCCGGAATTACCAGGGCGAGCCATGTCGCTTTGGTCGGATTGGGAATAAAAACTTTTTTATTGAGTTCCTTATTCAGACTGTCCGCAGGCGTATCGGGCACTTGCGGGGTGGGGGCGGAGGTCATCTCCAACAAACGCTTTTTGTTTTCGGCAGCAATACTGTCGGCTACTGCGAGGCTATCAGCGGTTGAAACCCGTTGCAGAATAGGATCGCTTAGTGCATCCAGGCTATCCGGTACAATTTGCGGTATCTTCCGCAATGTGTCCGCAAGCTCTTTTTGCTGTCGTTTGGCAGCGGCACGCGGACGGTCCTGCCCATACATAGCAATCCCTGCCGTCTGCACGAGGCAAAGCAGCAGGGCGATACACCATTGATATGTTTTAGTTCCTTTCGTCATTTATTTTTTTAGAGTATCGAGTATGCCGATAATACGTTCTAAATCCTCTTCGTTATTGAACGGGATACTGATTTTACCTTTTCCTTTCTCCGAACAGGTCAGCTGCACTTTGGTACTGAAGAAACCGGATAGCTGTTGTTTCAGCATATTAAATTCTTCGGGCAACTTGGCTCGTTTGGGAGCTATTTTGCGTCCGCCGCTTTTCACGGTTTCGCCTTCGCTCAGAGATTTTACTAATTCTTCCACCTTGCGTACGGAGTATCCGTGCTCGATGATTTCTTCGAATATCTTCACTTGCAGCTTCGGATCAGCCAGAGTGACGAGTGCACGGGCATGCCCCATGTCAATCTGCTTGTTTTGTATGGCCATCTGAATAGGTGCAGGCAGCTTCAACAGGCGCAGGTAGTTCGCGATGGTAGTGCGCTTTTTACCTACACGTTCGCTGAGACGTTCCTGTGTCAGGCCGTATTGTTCCAACAGGTGCTGGTAGGCAAGAGCGATTTCCACAGAATTCAGGTCTTCGCGCTGTATGTTCTCGATAAGCGCCATTTCCATGACGTTTTCGTCGTCGGCGGTGCGGATATAGGCGGGGATGCTTGTCAGTCCGGCAAGTTGCGAGGCGCGGAAGCGGCGTTCTCCGGCAATGATCTGATATTCATCGTCCGAGAGCTTACGCAAGGTGATGGGCTGAATGATACCTATTTCAGAGATTGAGTCGGCAAGTTCCTGAAGCGCCGTTTCGTCAAATTCATGACGTGGCTGATTCGGGTTGACGACAATCTTCGACAACTCTATTTCGTTGATGGAAGAAGAGCCTTCGGTCTGCACTTCGTCCATTGAAAGCAGAGCGTCGAGCCCGCGTCCTAATGCATTTCTTTTTTGTGCCATGGTTCTTCGTTTTTAAGTTAATTGTTGCGACTAATCAGTTCTTTGGCAAGTGCCATGTGGTTTTTGGCTCCTGTGGAGTCTGCGTCATACAAGATGGTAGGCAGACCATAACTGGGGGCCTCGCTCAGTTTGACGTTGCGTTGCACCACGGTTTCGAACACCAGTTCCTGGAAGTGGCGTTTCACTTCATCGTAAATCTGGTTGGCCTGGCGCAGGCGTGAGTCGTACATGGTCAGCAGGAAACCTTCGATTTCGAGTGCCGGGTTCAGTTTCGACTTGATAATTTTGATTGTATTCAGCAATTTACTGATGCCTTCCAATGCAAAGTATTCCGCTTGTACGGGGATAATCACAGAGTCGGCTGCGGTCAGTGCGTTGATGGTAATCAGTCCCAGTGAGGGCGAGCAGTCTATCAAGATATAATCAAACTCTTCCTTCAGCGGGGCAAGTACTTCTTTCAATATCTTTTCCCTGTTTTTCAGATTGAGCATCTCTATCTCGGCGCCCACCAAGTTTATGTGTGAGGATATCACTTTCAGTGTATCAATCTCGGTGTCATGAATCGCTTCGCGGACATCAGCCCGGTCGATAATGCATTCGTAAATAGTGCATTCCGACTGCTTGATGTCGACACCCAAACCGGAAGAGGCGTTTGCCTGCGGGTCTGCGTCCACAACGAGCACTTTCTTTTCCAGGGTGGCGAGTGAGGCTGCGAGGTTAATCGTAGTCGTTGTTTTTCCTACACCACCTTTTTGATTTGCCAAAGCAATAATTTTTCCCATAATCTTAGTGTTTATTGGCAGCGAAATAAGTGATAATTCCGTATTGCGCCTACTAAAAAAGAGAAAGATTGCAAAATCTGTTGATAAGTCGCCTTTTTTGTTAATAACTCAAAGCCGTTTTATTTCATTTCGACCTGTTCCGGCACTTTTCGTTCTCTTGTTCAGCTTGCAAATATACGTAATTATCTTGAAATGAAATATCTTTTTTGTCTCGCTTGCAGAAGATTAAGATTTGTTTTAAGTGCCTGTCCGCATTTGGGACGTGGTTTGTGCGAATAATCATGCGTTCTGCACTTTCATCTCTTTCAGCGGCTTTAGGCCGTTGTGTGTAAGGCGTTTAGACTGAAATCTCCGGTCGGGGACGGCTTTCAGTGCTTTCAGCCTGTTACCGTATCAATATCCTTTGTTTCGTCTTCCGGCTTATTTGGGGTCTGTACCCGTTCGCGCTCCAGCGTTTCGGGACGTAGCATTTCGTGGGGGAAGTATTTGCTTAGCGGGTAACGGAAGAAATCCATGTTCTGGCGTAGCCTTCCTGTTAACATGCGATCTGGTTTGAAGTAGATGCGTGAAACCCGCACCTTACCCGGCATCACGTCGTCGGGATGTTCGAATCCCTCGCTTGTTATGGCGAGGTTGAAGGAGCCAAGTCCTCTGATAGTGACGGACTCTCCCTCGCTGAGTGCTTCTTCGATATATTTGGGCAGGTCCACCAGTACGCTTTGCACGTCGCCCTCACCCATGCCTTTGCGACGGGCCATGCGTTGCGCCAACTTTTCGGTAGTTACTCCGCCACGTGGTTGCAGGGTACGTTGCACAGCGTAGTACAGTTGCTTCATTCCTTCCTTGGAGCGGAAGAGTTTCTTCCTTACTAAATAAATCATTCCCATATCCTTGTTCCTGTTGATTGATGTTGTTGTTGATATCTATGCTTTTCAATGTCAGTAGCATAGTACCTTAATGCCTGAAACTCATTTCCCTATGAACTGTAGTTCCCCTTGCTTTGCTGCGTAAGATGGCATCTTGTGTTGTTTAAGATGGTATCTTATACTGCACAAGATGGCATCTTGAACGGCAAAGGTAACCATGCTTCAGTAGATATGCAAGCTTTTTGCGGGGGAAAGGTAAGGAATGTGTCTGTGATGGATAAGGGGATGCTTCGTGGTGCGGACGTTAAATAAGCGAAACTTCTCCTCCTTTTGCCACTTAAAGCTGGATGGTGAACGTGCCTCTTTATGTGGTGGGAGGCTTCTTCCGTTAGGGAGATTTTCTCCAGAAACATTACCAAGTTATTTTTTAAGTGTTACTTAGTTGTTTTTTTCGCCTACTACTATACTTCTCTTGGTCATCTTTTGTGCATTCGTAACGGTATAGTAATGAACTAATGCTGATAATGATTTAGGCGCGGATTACGCGGATTACACGGA
>OHLH01001400.1_pt1 | contig 12022 bp, 12 predicted proteins | sample 1569061 | NCBI WGS metagenome assembly OHLH01 (sample SAMEA3879603, study PRJEB24766) | human gut metagenome | biome: human-associated habitat; feature: feces | place: USA | collected 1985/1987
CACTTGGCGGTGTTGAGCCAGAGATCATGGGTGTTGGACCTGTTGCTTCCACTAAGAAAGTATTAGCTAAGACAGGACTTACAATTGATGATATGGATCTGATCGAAGCAAACGAAGCTTTCGCAGCTCAGTCTATCGCAGTTGCAAGAGATTTACATTTCGATATGTCCAAAGTTAACGTTAATGGTGGTGCAATCGCACTTGGACATCCAGTAGGAGCTTCCGGATGCCGTATCCTTGTAACATTATTGCATGAGATGCAGAAGAGAGATTCCCACAGAGGTCTTGCTACATTATGTATCGGTGGCGGAATGGGATGCTCTACAATCGTTGAGAGATAATTAATCAGACAAAACTGTCCGGAAAGCGGGTAACTGCTTTTCCGGGCGTTTCCATTACATATTAAAAATTCAGAATGAATTCAGGAGGTACTAACATGAAAGTTGGTGTTATTGGTGCAGGAACCATGGGACAGGGTATTGCAAAAGCATTTGCTCAGGTAGAAGGATATGAGGTAGCTCTCTGCGATATTAAGCAGGAATGGGCTGACGGCGGAAAAGCCAAAATCCAGAAAGGTTATGCAAGACTTGTAGAAAAAGGAAAAATGACACAGGAAGCTGTTGATGCTATCCTTGCTAAAATCACTCCAGGATTAAAAGAAGACCTTTGCGCAGACTGCGATCTGATCGTAGAAGCAGCATTCGAAGATATGGGAGTAAAGAAAACAACATTCCAGGAATTAGATAAGATCGCAAAACCAGAGTGTATCTTTGCTTCAAATACATCAAGCCTTTCCATCACAGAGATCGGAAATGGTCTTACACGTCCAATGGTTGGTATGCATTTCTTCAACCCTGCAGACCGTATGAAATTAATCGAAGTTATCGCTGGTGTAAATACACCGGATGAGACTGTTGAAGCTATTAAGAAAATCTCTGTTGAGATCGGAAAAACACCTGTACAGGTAAATGAAGCAGCAGGATTCGTTGTAAACCGTATTTTAATCCCAATGATCAACGAAGCAGCATTCATCAAAATGGAAGGTGTTTCAGATATCGCCGGTATCGATGCTGCTATGAAGCTTGGTGCGAATCATCCAATGGGACCTCTCGAACTCGGTGATTTCGTATGTCTGGATATCTGCCTTGCTATCATGGATGTTCTCTACAATGAGACAGGCGACAGCAAGTATCGTGCATGCCCACTGATCCGCAAGATGGTACGTGGCGGCAATCTTGGTGTTAAGAGCGGAAAAGGTTTCTATGTATACAACGCAGATCGTACAAAGACACCTGTAGACGCACAGTAAGCTTTGCGCTGAACTATAAATATGGAGGAATTAAAAAATGGATTTCACTTTAAGTAAGAAACATGAAATGGCAAGACAGTTATTTAAAGATTTTGCCGAAAATGAAGTTAAGCCACTTGCTCAGGAAATCGATGAAGAACACAGATTTCCAAGAGAAACAGTAGAAAAAATGGCTAAAGCAGGCTTTATGGGTATTCCTGTTCCGAAGGAATTAGGCGGACAGGGATGTGATCCTTTAACATATGCTATGTGTGTTGAAGAGCTTTCAAAAGTTTGCGGTACAACAGGTGTTATCGTATCTGCACATACATCTCTGTGCTGTGATCCTATTCTTACATTCGGTACAGAAGATCAGAAGAAGAAGTATTTACCAGACCTTGCAAGCGGCAAGAAGATCGGTGCTTTCGGTTTAACTGAGCCTGGCGCTGGTACAGACGCTCAGGGACAGCAGACAAAGGCTGTATTAGATGGTGACGAATGGGTACTTAACGGTTCCAAGATCTTCATTACAAACGGTAAAGAAGCTGACGTATATGTAATCTTCGCTATCACAGGTATGGTTGAGAAGCGTGGCAGAATGACAAAGGAAATCTCCGCATTCATCGTTGAGAAGGGCACACCTGGATTCAGCTTTGGTACAAAGGAGAAGAAGATGGGTATTCGTGGTTCATCCACATACGAACTGATCTTCACAGATTGCCGTATCCCTAAGGAAAATATGTTAGGTGCTCAGGGCAAGGGCTTTGGTATCGCAATGCATACACTGGATGGTGGACGTATCGGTATCGCTGCTCAGGCACTTGGTCTTGGCGAAGGTGCATTAGAGAGAACAATCGCATATGTAAAAGAAAGAAAACAGTTCGGACGTGCTATCGGACAGTTCCAGAATACACAGTTCCAGCTTGCTGATATGGCAACAAAAGTGGAAGCTGCTAAGATGCTTGTGTATCGTGCAGCAATGGCAAAAGCTACGCAGAAAGTTTACAGCGTAGAAGCTGCTATGGCAAAATTGTACGCAGCAGAAGTTGCTATGGAAGTAACAACAAAAGCAGTTCAGTTACACGGTGGTTATGGCTACATCAGAGAATATGACGTTGAGCGTATGATGCGTGATGCAAAAATCACAGAAATCTACGAAGGAACTTCAGAAGTTCAGCGTATGGTTATCTCTGGCAGCTTATTGAAATAGGAGGTGCTCTCGTGAAAATAGTAGTATGTATTAAACAGGTGCCGGATACTAAGGGCGGTGTTGTATTTAACCCGGACGGTACATTGAATAGAGGTGCGATGCTTACCATCATGAACCCGGATGATAAAGCCGGTTTGGAAGCAGCACTGAGAATTAAAGAAGAAACAGGTGCAGAAGTTACTGTTCTTACCATGGGACTTCCAAAAGCAGAAGAAGTTCTTCGTGAGGCAATGGCAATGGGCGCTGACAATGGTATCCTTGTAACAGACCGTGTACTCGGTGGTGCTGATACTTGGGCTACTTCTACAACAATTGCCGGTGCACTTCGTAACATTGATTACGATTTGATTATCACAGGCCGTCAGGCTATCGATGGTGATACTGCACAGGTTGGTCCACAGATTTCCGAGCACTTGGATATTCCGGTTATCTCTTATGCACAGAATATCAAAGTGGAAGGTGACAGCGTAATCGTTGAGCGTCAGTATGAGGACCGTTACCATGTAGTAAAGGCTAAAATGCCTTGCTTGATCACTGCTCTTTCTGAGTTGAATGAGCCACGTTATATGACTCCGGGCGGAATCATGGACGCATTTGACAAAGAGATTACCGTTTGGGGACGTGCAGACCTTAAAGATGTAGATGATTCTAACCTCGGTCTGAAAGGTTCTCCGACAAAAATTGCAAAAGCTTCCGATAAGGTTCGTAAAGGTGCCGGCGAAGTCGTTACCCTTGACCCGGCAGAAGCTGCTCAGTATATTGTAGATAAGTTTAAAGAGAAACATGTAATCTAATTATTATAAAGGAAAAGTGGTGAAAAAAATGAGTTTAGAAGAATATAAAGGTGTATATGTCTTTGCACAGCAGGTTGACGGAGAAGTAAGTGGAATCGCTTACGAACTGCTTGGCAAAGCAAAAGATCTGGCAAAAGATTTGAACGCAGAAGTTACCGCTGTTTTGCTTGGTTACGGTGTTAAGGGCCTTGCGGATTCTTTGGCTGAGTATGGTGCAGACAAAGTAATCGTAGTGGATGACAAAGAACTTGAAGTATATCGTACAGAGCCATATGCTCATGCACTTGCTTCTGTAATCAATGAGTACAAACCTGAAATTATGCTGGTTGGTGCAACAGCAATTGGCCGTGACTTAGGTCCTCGTGTATCCGCACGTGTAGCAACTGGTCTGACTGCTGACTGTACAGTACTTGAGATTGGTGATTTCACCGATAACATGACAAAGGAGACCATTCCAAATCAGCTTCTTATGACACGTCCTGCATTTGGTGGTAATACAATCGCTACGATTGCATGTCCATACAACCGTCCACAGATGGCTACCGTTCGTGCCGGTGTTATGCAGAAGATTGACCCAATTAAGGGTGCAAAAGCTGAAGTAATCGAGTACAATCCGGGATTCACTCCGGACAACAAATATGTTGAGATTCTTGATGTTGTGAAGTCTGTAGCTGACACAGTAGATATCGCAGATGCTAAGATTTTGGTATCCGGCGGTCGTGGTGTTGGAAGCGAAGAGAACTTCAAACTTCTTCAGGATTTGGCAGATGTACTTGGCGGAACAGTAAGTTGTTCTCGTGCCGTTGTTGAGAATGGCTGGCTTCCGGTTGAGCGTCAGGTAGGACAGACCGGTAAAACCGTTCGTCCTAATGTATACTTTGCAATCGGTATTTCCGGTGCTATTCAGCACGTAGCAGGTATGGAAGAATCTGACATTATCGTTGCTATTAACAAAGACGAGACAGCTCCAATCTTTGATGTAGCTGACTATGGTCTGGTAGGCGATTTGAATAAGATTGTTCCTCAGTTGACAGAAATGCTGAAAGCAGAATTGGCTGAGAAAAACTAATTTTTAAGCGAAAAATCGTTTGATAAAAAAAAGAAAACAATAAATTACAGTTTGTGGTTTATTGTTTTCTTTTCATTTGAGGGTGTTTAGATGATGAAGAAAAAAAGTATATCAAAAACACTATGCGTTTATTGTAGAAAACCCGGAAGATGAATTTTGGGAAAAGTGTATGTCTTAGGACAGGATGGTACAAATCAAGTAGATTCGTATTTTTTTGTGTCGATTTAACATAATAACAAAAATGTGTTTTTTATCATAAAGCGCTGCTAGTTTGTCTGTTGGCAGTTATCATGACATTTTTATTAACTGCCTGCGGTGTAAGTGGCGACCAGATTGCTGTAAACAAGCCGTAGCATAAAGGCTCAAACGCCAAAAAACGAATTGCCGGTGTCTTGATTTGTGCAGGGTTTATCGCTTCCGTGATTTGGAAACGAATCAAAGCAAAGAAAAATGGTTATCAGCAGAGTAACCTTTACGGTGATATTGCAAAATGTGTTATCATTACCGCAGTAGCAACCATTGCCCTTTGATGTAATTTCTAAGAAAAAACAGAGTAGTAAATAACAACAAAGAAACACCTCGTGTGAGACGGGATAACGCAGAGCGTTATAGTCTCCCACGGGGTGTTTTTTGTTGTTTTGTAATGTTCGAGGGGGAGGCTCATAGAGTGTAAAATTGCGTCAAAGGTTTGGATTTTTTTGGGTGGGCATACTTTTTTGGCAAAATGAGATGAAACGTATGACCGAAATATGTTGTTGGGGGAAAATAGAATAATTTTACTGCGTTAAATTTTAGGAAAATGATTTAAGCGGTTGAATGATATAATCGGTATCAGGTACTTTTGTTGCCGATGAAACCACAAACTTCTTTGGGATTATTGTATTTATTTTCTATTTTTATCGGCAACATAACAAGTTCTTCTCTAGGAGTAAGGAGAACTTAGAATTTCAAAAAGGAAGAGGAGGGTTTTCTATGAATAAGAAAACACAAAAAAAATATGTAGCTTTATTAACACTGTTAGCAATGGTTATTTGTACAATGTTTTGTACAAATACAGCGAAGGCAGATACTAACTTACCATGGGATGAATCTGAAGTAGTAGAAACATCCACATGTGTAGTTAATGGCGTAGAACGGAGTTTGATTATTCTTGACGATGCATCTGCATATTTAACAATAGGAGAATCCACCCCTCTCTTTATTTACATTGGTTTTAAATCAGCTAAGTTTGATCAATATGGAACAATTTGGTTGATAGATTCTCGTGATGATGCTATACGTTGGTGGAATTATGACTTATCTCCTACTAATCGTATCTTTCATGCGATTGATAAGCCAACTGCAGAAAACCCAGATGCTTTTGTTGATGACGTTGAAGCATTCATACTTGATGAAAATAACAAATTCATTGTTGGATACAAAACTTTTTCTGGTCAAACTTATCCAATATTGACATTGGATGAGATGAAAGAAATTTTAAAAGATTCATCATCGACACCAACACCTACACCAACACCTACACCATCAAACATTCCTACCCCTACTCCAACTATTCCTGCAACTACTCCTAATGTTCCTACTCCTCCTGCGCCAACAGTTAGCCCTGTTGCTACTCCCCCAACCACAAGTACTCCTGCTGTTACCCCAAAAACAACCGTAGCACCAAAAGTATCTGTGAAGAAGAAAGCCGGTTATAACTGTCTTTCTCTGGGAAGTAAAATTACAAGTAAGTATAAACTTACTAAAGGAAAACTAACTTGGAAAGGAAGCAGTAAGAGTAAGAAGTATTCTGGAATCAAATCAGCTGCTTTTATAAAGAAGAGTGGTAACCTTGTCTTCTTAACTAAAAAAGGTAAAGTATACACCTTATCTCCTAAAGGGAAGAAAAAGTGTATCGTTAAGAAGAAGGCCAAAAAACTTATCTTAAAAAATAAGTTTGCAGTAAAGGTTAAGGTAGGTAAGAAGTTTATTAACATAGCTAATAAGTAAAAATTTAAATGCTAAATCCTAGGAGAGGAAATGATTTTATTGTTTCCTCTCCTTTATACGTTAGGGATAAATTATGTCATACCTATGTGGATAAATTAAGCACTTTGTGATATTATGTAATATAATTAAGAGAAAGGGAGGGGTAAAATGGATTTAAATAAGAGTAAAATTAGATTAAAAAGTCAAGAAGAGATTGACAAGAAGCTACAGGAATTTAGTGGTCGGGAACATTTATATTCAATTGCGCTTTTTGATATTCTTGGTTTTTCTAATTTTGTACAGAAAAATGGTACAGATACAATCATGGAATTGTATACGAAACTATTGGATTTGATAAATAGACGGGCATCATCATATGACAATGTAGGTGATTTTGAAGTGAGTGTTGCACCTGTTCCAACATCGTCAGATTGGAAAAATAATCATTTGGCGGCTGATGCTAATGGATATGTACAGGTTTGCCATTTTAGTGATACATTTTTGATTTATGTCAATTATGAATTCGTTAAACAGCCATGGCTATTAGCAGATCAAATAAAAGAAGAGTTTCCTTTGCTGATAGGAGAAGCGGGAACCCAATTTTCGGTTGATTTTTTTTCCAACCATCATATCTATATATCTTTTTTGCAGTTATGTATGGATTTTTTTTGTCAGTCAATTATTGAGGGGATACCATTGAGAGGTTGTATTTCTACTGGTATTGCAATGATGGACCAATATAAGTCAATTTATTTCGGAAATCCCCTAGTAGAGGCTGCAAGAGGTGAGCCTGCTCAAAATACGCTTGGTGTTGCTTTTGGAAAGAGTTTTAACAATTACCATCCTGTATATAATAAATATTATATTCCGTATTTGGGACACATTAAAGAAAATGATAATAAAAATGTTTTTTTAAGTCCTATGATGTTAGATTGGGCGAGATATTGGAGGACATCACCAAATTATAAGAATAAATCAGTTATTGAATATATTAATAGAATGAACACCCAGACTGAATTTACTTCCTATTATGAAAACGCTATCAAATTTTATGATTTTTCAGAAAAACATGAAGATTGGGTAAATCAGATTAATAGAAAAAATATGGGAGACATTCTAGATTATTATAAGAGGGTTAAACAGTGGTATAATTCAGTGATATAAGGGAGGTGCTAATATGTCACTAGCGAAGATAAAAAAATTTACAGATAATAGGCTGACAATGAATGATGCTATGGATGAACTCCTTTCAAAACTGGATGTGGCTATAGATGACATGGAACAGGGAAGAGTTCAGCCAATTGATGATGCATGGAAAGAAATCAATAGAATATAGGGGGGAGATAGACAAAAGATATAATGTTGTAATTGCCGAAAGTGGTAAAATTGATATCATTAAGAAGTCCAACTCTATGCAGCCGTAATTTTTTTACGGCTGCATATTGTAAAATGATTCAAAATTGAGTATACTATTATTAGAATATCCGCAGAGAATGTTTGAAAGGATGGTATATTATATGCTAAAAAAATTTGTACTAAGTAATTTTAAGAATTTTAGAGATGAAATAAAAATAGATTTTGAGGACATTGCAGGTTATCAGTTTAGTACGGATTGTATTTCAGATAATATAATTACTAAGATGCTTATTTATGGGAAAAATGCAACCGGTAAAACCAATTTAGGAAGAGCGCTTGTCGATATTGCTTTTTTGATGATTGTTGAACCGGTATATGTTGAAAACTCCATGATTCTTAATGCAGATTCGTCAGAAGATTATGCCAAATTTTCTTATACGTTTGGTTTTGGTGATGACGAAATCATTTATCAATATACACGTTTTTCAAATCGAGAACTTCGAGATGAAGAACTTATTATAAATGGAATTTCTGTATTTAAGTGTGATTTCCTTAGTGGAAAGTATGATTTTAATAACTTAAAATATATTGATGCGGAAACTGCAAATGTAGAGCGTTATTTACAGTCGTTAGAAGTGGAGGAAACAGTAGAAGAGAATAGAAAAGATAGATTACCATTCCTTAAATGGTTAATTGGTAATGTGGCATTAAAAAACGATTCGGTATTAAATGGTTTAATAAATTATATCAGAGGAATGATGATGATTACCATTGGAAATGGAATGTCATATCGTTCGCGAAGAATGAATGATGGTTTCTTTGAGTATTTGGAGGATTCAGAGAATTTAAATGATTTGGAAGAATTTTTTAATGATATGGGGATAGAGTGTAAGCTTGTATTGAAAAAACTGCCGGATGATCATAACGAACTCTATTTTGCCCATGAGAAATTAATTCCTTTTTTGAGTAATGCATCAAGTGGAACCTTAGCACTGCTTAATTTATATCGCAGGATTATCGTTCGAGTAAAGGAAGCTTCATTAGTATATCTGGATGAGTTTGATGCCTTTTATCATTATGAAATGGCTCAGAATGTGATACAATTACTTAAAAAAAAATATCCACGTTGCCAGATTATTATGACATCACATAATACAAATTTGATGACGAATCGTTTAATGAGACCGGATTGTTTGTTTATCTTGTCAAGCAGTGGAACTTTGACATCGTTGTGCAATGCGACACTGCGAGAACTAAGAGAGGGACATAATCTTGAAAAGATGTATATCAGTGGGGAGTTTGAGAAATATGAGTAAATATAAAGTGCAAGAGACAAAACGAAATCAGACATTGCTGATTGTAGAGGGAAATCATGAGAAAAATGAATTGTTTTGGCTTGTTTTTAAATGTTTTCCAGAAGTGAATATTGATTTGAATAATGTCTTGATATATGGTACTAATATTTATATGCTTTACGAGGATATCGTAAAGATGTATGGAGATGATTGGGTTGAAGAAGAAATAGATGTTGATTTGCCATTTGTAATCAGCAAGAAAAAGACACCGGATAACGTACGATATAAAAGTGATTTTACGAAAATATTGCTGGTATTTGATTATGAAAGACATGATACAAATTTTTCGGAAAGAAAAATTACGCAAATGCAACGCAAATTTTCTGATGTGACTGATATGGGACAATTGTACATAAATTATCCCATGATAGAATCATATCAACACTTAGTTTCGATTCCGGATTTAAATTATGAGGGCAGAAAAGTACCTGTTTCTTTGCAGCCGGGAAGTAAATATAAGGAACTTGTTAGGAAAGAGTCTATCATTCAAAAAATAGTGGAATTTCCACATAGATTAGATGATTTACTGAAAAAGCATTATGGAATAGGCGATAAAGAAATTCGCCAAAGGTGTTGTGATAGTGTTCTTGCATTAATGGACAGCGATTGTATAGAGGAAAGCTTAGAGAAAATTCTGCAAAATTTTATACCATATGACAAAGCTAAAACATTAAAATTTCAGTTAATGGACTGGATAAACAAAGCTGAGTATGCAAATACCAAAAAGACATATTGGCAGTATATGAGGAATCTTTTCGTTGAAATTATTTATCATAATATTTGTAAAGCAAACCTTATTTTGCGAAATACATATAACATACAACCGGAACAATATAAAGAATGTTTTGAAAGTATTGATTTAGTAACAATCTTGGAAAAACAAAATGCGTTAAGCAGCAGTATAGATTCAGGATATATATGGGTTTTAAACACATGTATTTTTGTTGTGGCGGACTATAATTTTGCATTATTACAGAAAGAAAACAATTTGTAAGTGGTAAACAAAAAGGAGGACAAAATGGGTTCAGATTGTACAATACCAATTGATGATGGTTTACTTAACATTCGAGTTGGCGCGATTATTTGCAGAGGAAATGAATTTCTAATGATGGAAAATGACAAAGATCCTTTTCTATATTCCGTTGGCGGCCGCGTAAAATTTGGAGAGACAGCGCAAGAGGCAATTGTGCGGGAAGTGCTTGAGGAAACAGGGACACAGATGGAAATTGACAGGTTGGGATTTGTTCATGAAAATTATTTTTATCTGGACGAGCCGGGCAGAGAGAATCAAGTAGTTTATGAAATTTCGTTCTATTTTTATATGAAAATGCCAGAAGATTTTTCTCCGGTTTGCGAGAGTTTTACGGGGAGCAATCATAAAGAACGATTGGTGTGGCTGACGATGGATGGTGATGAGAAAATTTATCCTGAATTTTTCCGGACGGAATTAAAACAGCCATGCGGCTTTGTAAAGCATATGTGCACGGACGACAGAAGGTAAATTATTTTTTTACCTCTAATTTTCCGGTTGACGCTTTTTTGTGAAAAAAGTAAAATAGATTTGTAATTTGATTACGGAATAGGAGGACTAAGAAACATGAAAATTGGTATTTTAGGATATGGTAACCTTGGACGAGGCGTGGAATGTGCAATTAAGCAGAATCCGGATATGGAGCTTGCGGCGGTATTTACGAGACGTGCGCCGGAGACAGTATCCATTTTGACAGAGGGAGCAGCCGTTTGTTCTGTTGATGATGTAGAGCAGTGGAAGGATAAGATTGATGTTATGATTCTCTGCGGCGGAAGTGCTACGGATTTGCCGGAGCAGACACCAAAATATGCAAAGATGTTTAATGTCGTAGACAGTTTTGATACACACGCAAGAATCCCAGAGCATTTTGAAAATGTTGATAAGTCTGCAAAAGAAAGCGGACATGTTGGTATTATTTCCGTGGGCTGGGATCCGGGAATGTTTTCATTGAATCGTATGTATGCGAATGCCATTTTGCCGGAGGGACGTGATTACACATTCTGGGGCAAAGGAGTTAGTCAGGGACATTCGGATGCCATCCGCCGTGTGGAAGGTGTAAAAGACGGCAAACAGTATACAATTCCGGTAGAGGCTGCATTGGAGGCTGTAAGAAATGGTGAAAATCCGGAACTTACAACCAGACAGAAACATACCAGAGAGTGTTTTGTTGTATTAGAGGATGGTGCGGATGCTGCAAAGGTAGAGGAAACTATTAAAAATATGCCGAATTATTTCTCCGATTATGACACGACGGTTCACTTTATCAGTGAGGAAGAATTGAAAGCAAACCACAGTGGTATTCCACATGGAGGATTTGTAATTCGTTCCGGAAAAACAGGCTGGAATCAGGAAAATAGTCATGTAATTGAATATAGCTTGAAACTTGATTCAAATCCGGAATTTACTTCCTGTGTTATCGTGGCTTATGCGCGGGCAGCATATCGTCTGTACAAAGAAGGACAGAACGGATGCAAGACAGTATTCGATATTGCTCCGGCTTATTTAAGTGCCAAAGATGGAGCAGAACTTCGCAAAAATCTGTTGTAAAAAATGTGTATTGCTAGAAATTAATCATAATAATTACCCCCGGTTTCATGATAAGGATCCGGGGGTTGATTTTACAAAATAATAGATAAACAGATACCAACAGCAACAACACCTACCATGATAAGTGCGGCTATGCGGTGTCCCATCCAGCGGCTTTTGACGCTGCTGTCCGAAAGAGACATTTGTTTGATTATTTCAACGGCTTTTTCCACATTTTTATCATCGACATAAATTTCAAATACTGGTTTTGCCATCCGGGCTGTGATGGATGTTTCGATGATTTCATGTTTTTTAGCAAAAATGTGATTGGCTTCGAGTTCGGAAATAATCTGGTCTGCTTCTAAAAAGTTTTCTGCAAGATAAATTTTAGTCATAACTGTATACCCCCTTTTTTGTAATATCTT